>CEUZ01188245.1_pt1 | contig 21827 bp, 18 predicted proteins | sample 361511 | NCBI WGS metagenome assembly CEUZ01 (sample SAMEA2622822, study PRJEB7988) | marine metagenome | biome: marine biome (ENVO:00000447); feature: surface water layer (ENVO:00002042); material: "saline water (ENVO:00002010), including plankton (ENVO:xxxxxxxx)" | depth 5 m
GCAGTTGAACTTAAAAAACTGAAAGCCAAGAACTATCAGATGGGAGAATATCAGTCCTTCCTAATGGATCAGGTAGAAAAAATGGATCCATCGCTCGTTGAGCATCTTATGTCTAGGGAATATAAATGGAAAGATGTGAGCAGGAGGGACCTTTCAGAGCTGGAAATGTATAGTACGCTGGATAATGTACTGCAGGAACGAAGTTTTAAGGATGCGAGAGATGCGTTCTGGTGGACAAATTCTCAGTTTGATGTCTCTACCGATATGACTGCTTTCATCCGGCAGAAGACAGGCAGCCTAGCATTTCGTTTGGAGTCTGGCCTGCCAGTCCTGGGTCTATATCGGCACCTTTCAAAAAATCTAAACCTTGGGATCTCCAATGATATTGCCAGTACTTATATTATTATTCCCGGCGTAACCACCACTAGAATTGCTGCAGGGATTGAACATCCCGTCGAGGCCGTATATGGGGCAGGATTCAAATTTGATACCCATGCACTTGGTGGACAGATAAATTACATGGATGTTGGCGTTGATTTTGAAGCGAAAAATACTTACAGCCGTAAACACTTGGTTATACCTGCTTCCAGCGGTGTACTTTACTGGAGCAATACGTTCGGCCTGAATAGAAAAGTACTTACAGAATATGGGACTAGTGTCAAGGATCAGAAAAAGGCGAAAGAAATTGCTGCTCGGGAGCTTACTAGGTCCAGGCAATGGAAAACTAAAAAAGGTACCTTATATGAGGGGCGATTTGTAAAAGTTGAGAATGAAAAAGCATATATCGTCATGGAAAAAAATTCCCAGGCCCATAAGGAAGCAGAAAAGGGACGCAAGTGGACCTCCCGATCTGGAAATGAGATCCATGCATCGTTGGATCAGCAGGGAAAAACCGAAGTGATCCTGCTTAGAAAGAAGGATAAAAAACCAGTAAAATTAAAAATTGCTGATCTGAGTGACAGTGATCAGAAATTTCTGAAGAAATTGGTTTGGGACGGTAAAAAGGTTGGATCTCTCTCCCTACAGTCACTTAATGATGAAGATCAAAAATTAATACGTATCGCGAATGCTGTTATACGAGAAAGATCGGGAAAAGGAAGAGAAATTAAGGTTAGTCAGCCGTTTGCTTCTTTAAGGCTAAAAGCTGGTCTATCTTTTACTCAATTTATTCATGGACGCATAGATTTGGCTAATCCTGATGTAGTCGATGATGTAGATATTTTTTCCATAACAGACAGAATTAACGGGGCAGAAGCATTAGGGTTTTTTGTAAAAGTGGAAGGAGTAACGGATAATAAAAAAAGCAAATCCTATTTCCAGTTTAATTCATCGGGAAGCGGGTTTAAGTCTGTTGGTTTTGGACTAGAACATAATGTATGGAAAAGGATTAACCTGGGTGTGGACTGTGTTCTTTATCCTCGGGGAAGTGGTATTGAGTTTCGGTCTGATAAGGAATATCCAGATAAAACATGGACATGGCATCCTGGAGGTAAAGGTGGTGTATTGCTTTTTGCTCCCTATATGGCGATCCAATTTTAAGGTAGAGTGCATTAAATGATTGAACATATTCGTTCCTATTTTTTTATAATTGCTGTTGCCATTGTTTTATTGACAACTGCAGGGCGGGCACAAAATGTCCAGGCGGTGAATGATAATATCATGCTGAAAGAGGATGAAGCAAAGATTATTGATGTACTGAAAAATGATAAGTTAGAGAGTCGTGATAACCTAGATTTGATTATACTCTCCACGCCTAGTCTTGGTACTGCAGAACTTCAGGGGTTTAATATATCATTTATTCCCAATGCAAATGTAAGTGGCACTGATGAATTCAAATATTCAATCGATGATGGGTTTTCTTCTGATACAGCAAAAATTAAGATCACTATTGTTCCAATGAATGATGTGCCAATTTCTATAGATCTAGAAAACAACAGTATAGCTGAGAATGGGGCTGACGTGACCCTCATAGGAGAATTATCCACGATAGACCCTGATTTAGATGATTCGTTTGAATATTCTTTCTCTGATGAAGGAGAAAATGATAACGCATATTTTGAAATCAGGGATAGATCCATTTATTCAAATATAAGTTTCGATTATGAGTTGCGGGATAGTTATAAACTTATGGTAACGAGTAAGGATAAAAGTGATAAAAAGGTTACCAGTGAAATTTTAGTAAATATAATTGATGTGAATGAAGCACCGAGATTTATAGAAAATCCTGAGTTGACAATTTCTCATCCAGAGGAGAATGAAAAAATAGTTGCAAAATTGATGGCAGAAGATCCAGATCTTGATCAAGATTATGTTAAGTATAAGGTGGTTGGCGGCGATGATAAAGGACGTTTCAAGATTCTTCGTAGTGGAGAATTGGCGTTTCTCAGAGAACCTGATTATGAATCACCCAAAGATGCAAATGGGGATAATACCTACCATGTCAAATTTAGGGTAACAGATTCCAAGGATAAAAACCTATTTGTTGAAGGATCGGCTTCGATAACTATTGCGGACGAGATAGAAAAATCTATCGAGAGCCTTGACAGCAGAAAATACATTGCTTGGACCGTAGATCATATGCCATATCATATCTTGATGGAAGATGCTATCGATGATTATATAAGTCTACGATTTGCAGTTGGGGCAGACGATGATGGTGCTTCATCCATTGAAGATGGTGATGATGAATTTATTAGCCAAATGCACCCAAGTGATCAGATTATTATTGTGCAGGAAAAGGGGAACACAGAACAGATTCATCAGATTTGGTATGGTAATGGTGTAAATTATACAATTATTAATCGAGAAAGAGTTGACTGGGTTTTAAGCCAGGATATCCAGCAGGTTCTTATAGAAAAAAGCCAGTACCTTAATAGTGAGTCTGAGGTTGTTTTCTTTCAGAACGAAAGTGAGAGACTTTTGGCGGGCTACAGTTCCAAATTCGCTGTCTGGCATCCAAATAATTTTATGATGTCCTTGCAAGGGTTCTCCATGCGGTCTAACCTGGTTCAATATGCAGCAAATATGTCTGTCGGAAATGAATTGATTGGCTTACCAGGTGTCACCGCAGGATCTACAGAGCTTGGTGTGGCCACCCGAAATTCAGAATTTGGATTTCGCTTGCCAGTCGGTTTCAGTTTAGGTTCACTGGGGAAGTTGGATGATCCAAAGTATTTGAGCTCAGATTACCCAGGCCTTTATAGTAAAATCAATATTGATAATATGTTTTCAACTAGGACCGACTTTCATGCGTTAATGGGTTTCTCGTTTTATCCTAAAACTATTGGGAGTCCGATAAAGAACACGAATTTTTTCAATACAGATAGTGTTAAGGAAGAAGATCGTTACATAAATATCTTGGATATGTATGCCTTGATGGCTACCACGGTTGAAGTACCTCTACAATTGCCATTTTTTGCTAAAATGACAGCAACTCCCGGATTGCATTATCTGAAAGTTGCCCACAGAAGCAAGAGTGAAGAAGGCCTTTACGATCGTACCTTTCACCAGTCGGGATCAAAAGTAATTGATATTGATGAGGGTCGTTCATTTAGCCGCTACTGGGGCTTATTCGTTCGTTTTGATATTCTGGGAAAGATCGGTCAAAAACCGGAATTCCTTGAAAGAGTGAAATATTTTGATTTTATCAATATTAGCGACGTTCCTTTTTATGAAATATCCTTCCAGTTGATTTCATCGCTTAATACTATCACAACCTTAAACTTAAATATTTATGATAACTTGGCATTTACCATTACAAGGTATAATACAACTGGAGATATTCAAGGTAACTGGCTACCGGAAAAAAATACCTGGTTTGGGCTGAAATATCGCGGGAACTTTTGATCTATATGATTGGTCAGTAGCCCGGACTTAAAACTATAAGGGTACTTATATAAATAATTTATAAAGAAGGAAGTATGAATCTACTCAAATATATTTCCCAAATATCATTTTATGTTCTATCAACAGTATTATTGAAAACACATCATTTAAAATAAATTACTTACCATTGAGTATTGATAGTGTGCTGATGGTGCCACTTTATATATATTGATATTAAATCCGGATGCAGCTAATAAGTTTGTAACAGAAGCTCAAGAAGTGAGCTTGACCTTTGGGTTTGGGCATATTCCAGATATTGATAATATTAATGGGAGTGAGTATGATCTCCGAATATCGCAAGATATTACAATTGTTACAGAAAGTAAGGGTAGTTTTTCAGGTATACCTGATGGGTGGGGGTACGTACCTGGGATCACATTGGTAATACATTATACAACTATGGGAAATAATACGGATTTTGGAATTCCAAAGGATTTATCATTGTATCCAGTGTATCCCAATCCCTTCCATCCTACAACTGTTATAAGGTATGATATCCCAAAAAATAGTGATGTAAGTTTTTCGGGATATGATTTGCGAGGCAGGTTGGTAAAAAGGTTAATGAGCAAAAGGTCTAATCTTGGAAGGTACCATTACAGATGTGTACCAGATATGGTTACTTCTGGTGTATATATACTAAGGATGAAAACTAAAGAAAAAGTATTCAATCAGAAGGTCACTTACATTAAATGATCAACTTAGTTAGAATATATTTGGGTGTAGAGTAAATATATATTTTCATTGTAGCTATATTGTGATTGAGTGGTATTGAAGTAGTTTATTTTCTACTGGTCATCGATGTCCTTCTTTATTTTAGTTTAACAGAAAATAGGATAAGTGAATTTATAAATTAAAGTAATACTTTAAGTGATGAAAGTATATTAAAAAATATTCAAAATTAACATTAAAATAACTTAATATATTAATACTATAAATTCTAATATTAGCAGATTTAGGGTCTTTCTTTAAATAAAAAAAAGTTTTGACTCCATTGTAATAGAATTGTATTTTTACTTACTATGCAAAAAATAAGAATCATTGCTGTACTGATAGTTTGTTCATTTTTACTTGCACAGAGCGGTAACAGCAATAAAAAGAAAAAAGTGTATCGTACCCAATGGGGGACGTTTGTTACAGCACCGGATACACCTGAAAAAAATCAGGTTACAAAATCAAAGTCGGAGATGGAAAAGATTCAGAAAAGGATCCAGTCAAATCTTAAGAAGACTTCCCGGAATCACCGCCAGGAATTGGAAAATCTAAAGGGAGAATATGATTCTCAAATGGCTACGATGCAGTTAGATTATAATTCACAGTTAGCCAAAATGCAGGAACAGATCAACCTATTATATCTATTAACGGAAAAAAAGGCAGACACTGTCTATACAGTCAGCCATGATACCATCACTGTTCATGATTCCACTGTCGTTTATGATACAACTTTTATTTATACCAATGCCACCACAACGGTTTATGATACAGCAGTTTTTTACGATAGTCTGTTTGTCTATAATTATGATACTACGACCATAGTAAATACAAACTTTGATACTGTAGTGGTTTATGACACATCATTTGTTCATACATATGATACTACCTATGTAAATCTGGAAAAGACGAATTATGATACCACTGTTGTTCTTGACAGTTTATATATTTTTACCTTTGATACTACATTTATAAAAGATACGCTATGGGTTTTTGCTTATGATACTACCACCGTATATGATACTGCCTGGGTATTTGCTTATGACACAACCTTTGTGCGGGATTCTATCTGGGTTTTTGCCCATGACACCATGGTGGTGTACGATACAACCACAGTGGTGAATAATGACACAGTTACAATACACACCTATGCCACCAATTTCAAACCAGAAATTATTGATGGACAGCAAGCCCAATTCCCAATTTGGCAATCTTTGGATGATGCGATACAGGCCCGCAATGCTGGTGATGACCGGGCCCAGGAATGGATTAATGAAGCACTTTATGCCGCTAATGGTGATTGGAATCGAGCCAAAGATGAATACAAAAAATTTCAGAGTATTTATTCATCCGCCACGGTAAAAAGTATTTTAGGGCAACCGTCTAACCCTGAGTTCATTGGTCCATTGGAAGCGCAGGATGCAATGAAATATCGTTCCGTGACATATGACACGCTTCGTTTTTTAACTGTAGATACCCTAGTGGTCCAGGATACGATTCGGGACCTGGTTAGGCAAGCAATCATAACTTATGATACGAGTGTAGTAACTAATCATAGTGAAGTCATCGAAAATACGACTCCATCTGAGCATGAGATGATGGTTCGTTATCATGATAACGGTCGTTTAAAAGAACGGGGGCTTATGAAAGGTTTAAAACGTAACGGTACTTGGATCTTTTACAGCTCAGCCGGGAAGGAAGTTCGTAGAACTACTTATGACATGGGTCGTATCACAAAAGATGAGGATCTTGTAAATAACGGGAAAAATACCCTACGGAATAAACCGCAAACAACAAGGCCAAAGGCTATGGCCAAAGCAGTGCATACAAAGTATGATACTCCTCCTAAGCCCAAGTCGCGAATTCTTCCGGTAGTAGATGTGGCCCATGGAGGAGCTACAGTAATTACACAGTGTTTGGTAGATAGAGATGGATATGTGGAGCAGGTCAATGTGATAAAAAGTAGCGCAATTCCAGCCTTGGACCAAGCAGCAATTTCGGCGATAAAAAACACTGACTTCAAACCTGCAACAGTTAATAATGTGCCAACTGCAGTATGGATAGAGCAGGAAATTCTATTTCCAGCCAATCCTTTGGAATCTGTTTTAAGTCCTGGAATTACCAGACAAGATTTTCATGCGCTCTATCTTGGCCAGATTGTCAAAGCGTTGGATCAAGAAGGTGAACAATTATCGGAGTTGCAACAGGATGAGTTCATGGAGAAACTCAAAACTTCTATTGACGAAACGTATTTTGAGATAGAAGCTTTATATTTAGAAGAAGAAGTAGCTTTTCTAAAAAATGAAATACAGAATTTTATTTTTCATATGGATAATGAAGAAGGTACTCTCCAGAGTGGAGTACAATTATATCGGGCTACGTCAGAATCCAGGATTACACTCATTGATCAAGATGGGACTGTCTTGGCAGATTCACACTTGGATGAAGATGGGATTAAATCCATGGATAATCATGCCTCCCGTCCTGAAGTCTTGGCATCAACAATATCCGAATATGGGGTTGCAGTTCGACACAGTGAAACTTTGGAAAAGAATTTAATATATGTTGCCCATGCTGTTGATAAAGAAGATGATCACAGACGAATTTATGCACGTTTTTCCAAACCACTTGGTGTTATCCGGGAACAGCGTGCCTTACGAATATATGAGCAGGAGGTAATTAGTGCTCTCTTAGCTAGCAAGGTAAATTTAGCACAAAACAACCAATCCGGATTTTTGGCCAATTATATACAAGGTTTGAAAGATCATTTGGCAGAGCTCGGATATGGAGTAGATATAGAAGCCAATGAACAAATCATTCGTTCCTATACAGATAAATTAGAAGCAAAGAGTGGGGAAATAGCGGGTAACCTAAAGCGGGAGATCGATACTTTTATCAATTATCTTATTACGGTTTCTAAAGGAGGCTTACATTCTTCAGTGGCTTCTTATGCCCAGTCTGCAGATGTACGAATCACCTTGATTGATGCTAATGGGGTAGTTCTTACTGATTCAGATCTGGACCTACTCCAATTATCTAAGATGGATAATCACATCAATCGTTTGGAAGTGGTACAATCCAACACGCTCCCATACGGTACCGTATCCCGGTTCAGCAATACACTACAGCAAAAATTTGTTTATGTTGCTCGTCGTCTCCCAGAGACGATGCAGGAAGCACGATATGTGCGTTTGGCTAGATCATTACGGGCAGATTATTCCCGGGTCCATATGGAAGAAGATGAACTCTTGAATTTATATGTATCTCTAATTGAAAAGAGTTTTGGCCGAGCTGGGGTGAATTTCACCGATGAGAAACGAAAGGATTTTAGCAATAGTTTTCAAATGGTGGTTAGAAAACGTAATGCCAAAGTACAAATGAATCACAAATTGAAGCACTACCGACTCTATATAGAGGAAATCAATCAAGCATTGGATGTAGTCCAATTAATGACTAATTCAGATCAAGAAGAGCTATTTGCAAAAATTTACCAGGAAAATGTGATCCGTGAGTTCAGTTCTAGTAAAAGTGTAAATGTAGAATTAAATGAAGAATCTGTGAGAACATATCTTAAAAACGAGGCAGTAAAAGAAGAACAACGAAAAAAATTGGTTCTGAAAGAAGGTTTAATTGTTACCTACCATGACAACGGCCGTGTTAAAGAAAAAGGTATGTATATTGCTGGAAGAAAAGAAGGGGAATGGTATGTTTATAGTTCAAGAGGAAAACTAATAAAAACTGTTGATTATAAAAAAGGTAAAGCAATTGCCACTAACGCTCCCGATAAATTCAAGGATATCGCGACCTACCATGAAAACGGTCGTATCAAAGAACAGGGAATAACCCGAAATGGCAAAAGAGATGGTGAATGGAAACTATATAATGCACGGGGTAAATTGGAGACAGTGAGGGTTTATGCAAGGGGGAAAATCGTTCGTCAAGATAGACCAGAAAAAATGGAAGAAGTTGCTGAATATCATGATAATGGACGTATTAAGGCCCAAGGAAATATTAAAAATGGAAAGAAGGACGGTGTTTGGAAACTATACAGTAGCAGAGGAAAAATGATAAAATCAATCACCTATGCCAGCGGTGAAATTATCAGGGATACAGAATCGTCTAAAAAAGATTTGTTGCAACCTCTGCGAGAAGGAGCCCATGTGGACTATCATGACAATGGTCGTATTAAGATATCAGGCACTTTTAAGAAAAACAAGAAATCTGGAGAATGGCGAGAATACGATAAACGGGGAACCATTATCTCCATTACCATTTATTCTGATGGGGAGATATTATTCCAACAGAATCCTAATATAGTTAAGGCCTATACTTCTTATCATGATAATGGTCGTCTGAAAGAGCAGGGTATGTTAAAAGGCGAAAAGAGAGATGGTGAATGGTATTTATACAGTAAACGTGGGAAACTATTGCGGAAAACAAACTATTTTCAGGGTGCAATCATTAATCAGAATAGTACCAGAGTCATTAATTCATTTGTTACCTACCACAAGAATGGTTTTGTTAAAGAGGAAGGTATATTAAAAATGGGACAGCGTGATGGGATCTGGAAGCGGTATGATGATGATGGTGAACATATTGAAACAGTGACCTATAACAATGGTAGAGTTTTGAGCCGAGAAAAGGTATAACAAAAAATTATCTCAAACATTGAAAAATCCTGCTGCGGCAGGGTTTTTCAATTACAACCATATTATTTTCCTTGAGAATCAATTCTTTTTTTCTCATACTATGCTATATAAGAATTGAGGAAAAATAATGAAAGAATATATTAAGGGCCTGATCACAGGTTTAATACTATCATTCTGCGTATTGACACTTTCTGGAGCCGGAGGAACAAGTAGTACAAACAAAATTCTTGAGAAAATCGAGAAAGATATAAGTAATATAGAGAGTGATATATACCGTATAAGCGAGAAGGGAGTGGAATGCCTCAGCGCCGTTCGCTGTGGCGGTGGTTTTGTGGATCGCATATTAGAAGATGTGAACTGTCAGTGAAGATCATGTTACAAACCTTCTTTTTAAGCCTAGTATTCAGGATGCTTGTCTGTGAGTTCTTGGAAGCCCAGTCGGTATTTATTTCGATTCAACCATTTGAGTATACAACTGGCGAACAAAAATTAACGGAAGATATTATATACCTTTTTGAAACCCAGTTTAGGAAAACTCCTTTAGTAGCATTGGTTCCTAAAGAACAGGAGACAGAAATCATGGATCAGGACCAATACCTATTAGATGGGTCTATCCGTATTAAGCCCATCCGTCTGAGAGACATGTATGGCAAATATAAGGTTATTCGCGGTCATCTGGGTCTGTTTCCTGAACACTACACTCTTTCTGCAGAAATGGTTGATAAGAATACGGGAGCTCTGGAATACTCTTTCCAATTTAAGGGTTCACTTCATGATGTTCGGACCTTAGGTGTAGACCAAATGGTTATAGAATTCTCTAGTCGTTTGGCAAAACTGGGTCTTTGAATATTTTATAGTTTGTTCTGTCTTTGTATAGATAATTATTGACAGTAACATGGTAATATTTTGTAATAACTTGGCAAAAGACCTAAGTTAACGATGCACTCTTAGCCAAAAGGCCTACGTTTTTCCTGATGGAAGTGATAAGGTCTACGGCCGGTACGGTTTGACCGGAAACGGTTATACCGCTCCCGATTCCCGGTTCCTTGGGATGAATTGGAATGAGTATGAATAACGATACTAAAACTGAAAAATCTGTCGAAAGTAGGCAGAAAATCCGTTCTTCCGCACTTTTAGACCAGTTCGGCCGTACCTTTGATTATGTTCGGATTGCAGTGAATGAAAAATGTAACCTACGTTGTATCTACTGCATGCCTGAAAATGGCGTACCCTTTAAACCTGAAAATAATTTGCTTAACCCGGATGAAATCAAACAACTCGTTAATATTTTGGCTAGCTTGGGTGTTAAAAAAGTACGTTTTACTGGTGGAGAGCCATTATTGCATAATGATATTATTGAATTAATCCAAACGGCAGCATTTACACCAGGAATTCGATCTGTGCATCTAACAACAAATGGCGTTTTGCTTAAATCAAAAATATCAGAATTACAGGATTCAGGGTTAACCGGTGTCAATATCAGTTTAGATACTTTGGATTCTGAAAAATTTGAGCAGATAACTCGCCGTAAAAATTTATATAATGTAATGTCTGGATTAGATGCTGTCTTAGCATCAGGACGATTTAAAACAAAATTAAATGTGGTTGTTATGCGGAATTTTAATGAGGATGAATTGGATCGCTTTGTTGGAATGACCAAACATCGTGATATTGTTGTACGTTTCATTGAATTGATGCCCTTTGATTCACAGCAGATCTGGAAAACAGGTAAATTCTATGGTGCAGATCAAATTATAAGGGATATTAAGAATGCATTCCCACACCTGGTTATCGATAAGGGATCAAGGACGGAGCACAACATTTACAGAATACCAGGCTACCGAGGGAAAATCGCTGTGATACCTTCATATTCCCGGAATTTATGCGGGGCCTGTAATCGTATCCGTATCACGGCAGATGGCAAAATATTAAACTGTCTATTTTCAGGTCAAGAAACCAGTCTAATTGATCGATTGCGTGGAGGCGCAAGTGATGGAGAAATTGCTGAGTTAATAAAAACGGCAATGTGGCATAAACTGGAAAATGGCTGGCAAGCTCAGAAAACAGGTGAAGAACAAAGAAACAGTATGACCCAGATCGGAGGATGATTTATGAAAGAATTTTCACATCTGGATAAAGATGGTAATGTTTACATGGTGGACGTTACTGAAAAACAGGTTAGTATGCGAACCGCGAAAGCAGAAGGAAAAATTTTTCTTAGTGCTGAAACGATCCATAAAATGAAGGAAGATGCTATTCCCAAAGGGAATGTGCTAACTACAGCCAAGTTGGCAGGAATCCAAGCTGCTAAGAAGACATCAGAACTAATACCCATGTGCCACCAGCTTCAACTTTCTCACGTTGATTTGACATTTGAACTAAAAAAGAAACATATTATAATTAGGTCTATTGTAAAAACAAAGGAAGCTACCGGGGTGGAGATGGAAGCATTGACAGCAGTTTCCGCGTCCGCCTTGACAATATACGATATGTGCAAGGCATTGGATAAGGATATGGTCCTAGGTGAGATTGCACTTATAAATAAAAAAGGCGGCACATCCAGTCATACGGTCACCTATCGGCCGCTAGTAGGTATTATTACTATGAGTGATGGTGTGGCTGCGGGAAGCAGGGAAGACAAATCTGGGAAAATATTATCTGATGGTTTTAAACGGGCAGGTTGTTCCATCCAAAAACAGCTGGTATTGCCTGACGGTTCGGAAGAACTTAGAGAAACCATCCAATCCTGGATTGATTCTGGAGTAGAACTGATTATGACTACGGGAGGAACCGGCCTGGGACCGCGGGACCTAACCATTTCTTTAATGGAAACAATGTTCAATTCCCGTTTACCAGGGATCGAACAAGCTCTCCATGCTTATGGCAGGGGAAAACTGGCGACAGCCAGCCTGTCTCGTCTGGCAGCAGGCGTAGTTGGTCCCGCCATCGTAATTTGTTTACCCGGAAGCCCCGGGGCAGTGAGGGATGGCCTTGTGGTATTGATTCCAGCCATTTTTCATGCCTACCACATGATGAAGGGTGAAGGACATTAATGCATTTATTTTCCATTAGGCGTCTTGCATGCTTACGGTAGAAAAAGCCAGGAATATTATAACTGAAAACGTGAAGCTTCTGGATATCCAGCAGGTAAAACTACAGGAAACATCCGGACGGGTTCTAGCTGAAGATATCACTGCGTTGTTTCCCATGCCTCGCTTCGATAATTCAGCTATGGATGGATTTGCGGTTAAAGCAGCCGACATCGCTGGTGCGGGAAAGGATAATGCAGTATCACTGAAAATGATCGGCGGTGTCTCAGCGGGTGATCCAGGTGATCTTGTGCTAAAACCAGGAGAGTGTGCACAGTGTATGACTGGTGCACCTATCCCCGAGGGTGCGGACGCTGTAGTCATGGTAGAAGATACCAGCGGTTATGATAGCAGTGGAACAGTGAAAATTTACCTTGAAGCATATCCTGGAAAACATATCCGCAGAAAGGGTGAAGAAATTTCTGAGGGTGATGTGCTTATTCAGAAAAAAACTAAAATTACACCAGCGGAAATGGGTACTCTAGCTACTTTTGGTTACAAACATGTTCAGGTCTATCGTAGCCCAAGAGTAGCCTTGATTGGAACTGGCGATGAATTGGTAAAACCAGGTCGTCCTCTTAAACCTGGGCAAATATATAATTCCAATTTATTTGTATTTTCCGATCTGGCTAACAGGTTGGGAGCAAAGGTTATCATAGATGATATCGTTGCAGATGATCCAAAGGCACTCCATACATGCCTATCCCAGGCATTGATGGAATGTGATGTTGTTATTTCATCAGGAGGTGTTTCTATGGGCCGTCACGACTATGTACGGAAAATATTTATGGAATTGGGAGTGAGTGAACATTTCTGGCGAGTGGCACAAAAACCAGGTAAACCATTATTCTTTGGGACCACTGCCGATACGTTAATTTTTGGTCTGCCTGGTAACCCGGTATCCAGTTTCATTGGTTTTATGGAATGGGTATGGCCGGCCATAGAAAAAATGATGGGCATAACCGCGAGCAGAACTATACCCGCTATATTGGCAGATCAATTTCCTCGAGAGCGAGTTAAAACCCGTTTTCTTTTTGGCCGGGCTTGGTGGGATGAAGGCCATCTGGTCTGTGCATCTTCTTTAAAGGTTGGTTCTCATATGCTTTCGTCTTCGCTGGATGCCAATTGTATCATTAGCAGCGAGCCTGGCGATAAACCCCTCCAACCAGGGGAAATGGTGCAGATACGAATTTTGCCATGGAAATCGATCCCATGATTATTACACCTCATGAACTACAGCAGTGGATGGATGAAAAGCGAATATTTCAATCCATTGATTTACGTTCATCAAATCAGCGACGGGAATTCCCTTTGACTGCGATAAAACCGCTAATCGCAGATACTGAATCATTACCGGTACCCAATGGAGAGCCAATGGTTCTTATTTGCCAGTTTGGTATTATTACAGAAGGGATAATTATTGAAAAGGAATTGGAAAAGGCTTATAGTCTTCTGGGTGGTGCCCTGGCTTGGGAAGCATTGCAATCTGATAAACAGGATCTTAGTCGTTGGTCACGGCAGACTGTATTGCCTGAAATTGGGACAATTGGGCAAGGAAAATTAAATAGGGCTTCCATCGCTATCGTGGGTGTTGGTGGCTTGGGTTGCCCGGCTGCGACTATGCTTGCTGCAGCTGGTATAGGTACCTTAATACTCATTGATGGTGATAGAGTTGAACTTTCCAATATTCACCGCCAGCCTCTTTATGGTATTGGCGATGTTGGCAAAATGAAAGTGACTGCAGCAACAGCCATCTTAAACAATCATTATGATCAGGTTAGCGTGGTACCAGTAGTTAAAACTCTTAATGAAGGCAATGCCTTGGATTATTTACAAGGGGTGGATGTAATTATCGATGCAACCGATAATATTGAGGCAAGGCAGGTCATCGACCGTGCTTCTAGAGAGTTAACGATTCCCATGGTATATGGTGGCCTCTATCGATTCGAGGGGCAAGTTGCGATTTTGAACCATGATGGCAGTCCTGGTTTCAATGAATTATTTCCTCAACCTTCCTCCGTTGGAGATACTTGTACGGATGCGGGTGTATTAGGAATGTTGCCGGGGATTATTGGTAACATGCAGGCTCTGGAAGCAGTCAAACTGATTGTGGATCTGAATTCAACCCTATCCGGGAAACTGCTTATTTACGATGGTCTTACCCATGAAACAACCATAATAAAATTGTGCGAGAATAAATGAAAGTTACAGTTAAATGTTTTTCTCAGGTAAAATATGCCCTGAAGGTTAATCAAATATTCTTGGATCTGGAACCAGGGCAAACGACGGCAGATGTGGAAGAAGCAGTCCGCAAACATGCCACGGGAAAGTTGGATGGTATTAGTCTGCGTATCGCAGTTAACCGCGTTTATGTACAGGAACCAGTGGTTGTAGAGGATGGCGACGAAGTTGCTCTAATTCCTCCGGTACAGGGTGGATAGATGATTATTACTGAAATCGTGCATGGTCGGATTATACATTTTCCTACAGATGAAACACGCCGGGACGAAGGAGCCGAGTTAGTCTTTAATGGTCGGGTACGCAGTACAGAAAATGGGGAACTAATCCTTGCTTTGGAATATGAACATTATAGTGGTATGGCCGAAAAAGAACTAAATGGTTTAGCACAGGAGACAGTAGAAAAATTTCCACTGAGGGATTTATTTTGCCGACACCGTATTGGCCGGATCAATATTGGTGAAACCAGTCTACATGTTGCAATTTGGTCCAAGCATCGCAAAGAAGGTCTGGAAGCAATGACCTATTTCATTACTGAACTCAAGAAGCGGGTGCCCATTTGGAAATGGGCCATTTTACGCGATGGAGAGAAGGTCCCCAGCGAATGTATACATTAAATAACTGATATGTAATTATATACAATATCCTTTGCTAAGTAGCAAGAATTCAACTTTGTCTTGATAATCATAAACGACTGTTATATTTTAATCTACCTTATTCCTTGGACTAACGTAGGGTTCCACATACCAGGTTTTAACAAATGAAGAAATTGGAGTTCATTTGGCAATACGCCTGGAAAAAGAATATCATATAGACCTTCCTCGCGAAGATGTCTGGTATGCGATCCAGAACCCAGATATCCTAGCACAGATTCTCCCTAACTGCCAGTCTCTTGAACCAAAGGGGAATAATCAATTCACAGCCCACATTGATATTAAGGTGGGACCCGTTCGTAGCAAATTCGAGTCTAGCTTTGAAATGTTTGATATACATGAACCAGAAGGATACAAATTTCTTGTTCGTGGTAACGGCAAGAATGGATCCATGAATGGCCAGGGAGAGATAAAACTTCACTCCAATAAAGATGGTACTAATTTCACGTTTATTGCTGAAGGAAATGTCGCTGGGATTCTTGCCCGTGTTGGTCAGCGTTTGATTGAGGCAACTGGGAAAAAATTAATGGACCAGGGGTTTGAAAATTTTAAGAATAAAGTAATTGAAAGCAATATGGCATAGTGATACCTAAAATAAAGGAGCAAATTATGAGTCATAAAATATCGATGACAGTAAATGGTAATTCATGTACTGGTGATGTAGAAGCAAGGACCTTATTGGTAGATTTTCTTCGCGACCATTTAGATTTAACAGGTACGAATATTGGTTGTGATACCAGCCAATGCGGTGCTTGCACCATTATTATGGATGGTTGTGTTATAAAATCTTGCACAGCACTGGCTGTCCAGGCTGATGGCAGTGAGATTACCACCATTGAAGGACTTGCAAACAGTGGCGAATTGCATCCCCTCCAGCAGGCATTTTGGGATGAGCATGGTTTGCAGTGTGGCTATTGTACGCCAGGTATGATTATGGCTGGTGTTGGTTTACTGGGTGACAATCCGAAACCATCTGAGTTTGAGATACGACATTCCCTTGAAGGCAATATATGCCGTTGTACCGGGTACCAGAATATTGTAAAAGCTATCCAAACCACATCACAGACGATGGAAGGAGGCGCATAATGGGTAAACATATAGGCAAAAGTGTAAAAAGAGTAGAAGACCCGAGGTTTATTCAGGGAAAGGGTAATTATGTAGCGAACATTAAACTCCCAGAAATGGCTCATGTAGCAGTTCTGAGGAGCCCCCATGCCCATGCTAAGATCAACAGTATAAATATAGACGCCGCTAAAGCTTTGGATGGTGTAATTGATATATTTGTTGGAAAGGATCTCATTGATGATGGTGTCGGTAAAATGCCTGTTATCTGGCAGGTGCCAGATAACAAAATTCCAGACCGCTGGCCTTTGGTACCAGACAAAGTACGTCATGTTGGAGATAGTGTCGCAGCTGTCGTAGCGGAAAATCAATATATAGCACGCGACGCCCTAGATTTAATTCAAGTTGATTATGAAGTGCTTGACGCTACAATAGGTGCTAAGGCTACCACGGAAGATGGAAAACCTCTCGTTCATGATGAAATTGAAAATAATATTAGTTTCAAATGGGGTTTAGGAGATAGGGAAGCATGTGATAAAGCCTTTGAAGAAGCGGATCATGTGGTAAAATTGGATTTGATCAACCAGCGTCTGATTGCTAATGCCATGGAACCAAGAGCTTGTGCTGCCCAATGGGTCACTGCGACAGAGAATATGACAGTGTGGACGACTAGTCAGAATCCGCACATTATCCGTTTTGGGCTAAGTGCTGTTACTCTGCCAATGCTTGATGAGCATAAACTGAGGGTCATTTCTCCGGATGTAGGTGGTGGGTTTGGGAGCAAAATATTCCATTACCCGGAAGAGGTGATTGTGCCTTGGATAGCAAAAAAGATTAACAGGCCCTGCAAATGGGTTGCCACAAGAAGTGAATCTTTTATGACCGACTCTCAAGGACGTGATCATGTCCAAAACTGCAAGTTAGCATTAAAAAGTGACGGTACTATTACTGGACTATACGTGGAACTTCATGCTGACATGGGTGCATACTTATCAAGTATTGCACCATTGATTCCAACTGTCATTTGCATTACTCTTTTTTCCGGATTATATAAAAATCCAGGGATATGGGGTGAAACCACGGGAACACTAACTAATACTGTTCCTGTAGATGCCTACCGCGGTGCAGGAAGGCCAGAAGCATCTTACTTACTGGAACGAATCATAGATGTGGCTGCCAAGGAACTAGATATGGATCCTATTGAAATACGAAGAAAGAATTTTATTGGAAAAGATGAATTTCCTTATCAGACACCGGTGGCATTTTTATACGACAGTGGTGATTACCATGCCATGTTCGATAAACTGGAAGAAATTGCAGATTACAAAGGTATGCGAGCTGCCCAGGCTAGTGCAAAAGATGAAGGACGGCTTGTGGGAATTGGTGTAAGTGGTAGCGTAGAAGCAAGTGGATATGGTCCAGCGGCTACCGTAGGAGCACTGGGATTTTATGGTGGTATGTGGGAGCACGGAGGTATTCGAGTTCACCCGACAGGTAAAGTTACAGCTTTTACGGGTTCTCATTCACATGGACAGGGTCATGAGACCACTATGGCTCAAATTGTAGCTGATAAATTGGGTATTGAAGTTGCCGATGTTGATGTAGTACATGGTGACACTGATCTTGTAACCCAAGGTATGGGTACCTACGGAAGCCGCAGTGCAGCGGTTGGTGGTGAAGCACTGTCAAATGCTGCAAAGACGATACGTAATAAGCTAGTAACACTCGCTGCCCATCTCATGGAAGTGTCTGAAGATGATTTGGCATACGACGATGAAAATGGCACTGTTCATGTAAAAGGTGTTCCGGAAAAATCGAAGGCATTTGGAGAACTCGCATTTGCTGCCTACAGCGGCCATAGCCTACCGGAAGGAATGGATCCTGGTTTGGAAACCGCAGCCTATTATAATCCTGGAAATTTTACATTCCCGTCCTCTGCTCACCTGGTGCAAGTGGAAGTAGATAAAGATACTGGTGAAATTGAGGTTCAGAAATATGTTGCAGTTGAGGATTGTGGAAATGTAATTAATCCCATGGTGGTTGAAGGCCAGATTTTGGGCGGAATAGCACAGGGTGTGGGACAGGCTCTTTATGAGCATGGTGTCTATGATGATGATGGCCAATTGGTCACTGGGTCTATGCTGGATTATACCATGCCTAGAGCTGACAATTTTCCTATGATTGAATCTGACCGTATAGAAACTCCATCCCCCAGTAATACTCTGGGAGTCAAGGGTGTAGGTGAAATGGGAAGTATCACATCACCACCAGCAGTGGTAAATGCTGTTGTTGATGCCTTATCCGGTTATGGTGTAAAGGATATTGAGATGCCACTTACATCAGAAAAAATCTGGAACCTAATACAAACAAACGGAGGTTAGACCATGCAACCAGCAAATTTTGATTACTATCGAGCCAGTTCAATTGATGAAGCCGAATCATTATTTAAAGCTAATGCTGATGCTAGTTTTCTGGCGGGAGGGCACAGCATTATTCCAGCAATGAAACTTCGCCTATCCGAACCAGGTTCCCTTGTTGATATTGCAGGGATAAATGATCTGAAGGGTATTAGCAAGGATGATGATACGATCCATATTGGTGCTTTGACCACCCATGCTGAGGTGGAAAATTCAGGTGTAGTGAAGGATGGTTGCGAGGCATTGGCAGAAGCAGCCGGTATGATTGGAGATCCACAGGTTCGTAATCGTGGTACAATTGGTGGCAATGTTGCACATGCTGATCCCGCTTCAGATTATCCAGGAATTTTAATGGCACTAGGAGCAAAAATAATAACGAGTGGCAGAACAATCTCTGTAGAAGACTTTTTTACCGGTTTATTTGAAACGGCATTAAATGATGGGGAAGTTATTACAGAAATACAGGTTCCAGTATTAAGCAATGGTAGTGGTGCCGCCTATGCCAAATTTTTTAATCCAGCATCCCGCTATGCTGTGGTTGGAGTTGGAGCTGTTGTTACTTTAGATAACGGATCCTGTACCTCCTGCAGGATTGGTGTTACAGGTGCTAGTGATCATGCATTTCGTGCTTCAGCAGCAGAAGATGCTCTAACCGGTTCTGATCTTGGCGATGATGCCATAGTTGCTGCGGCAGCAAAAGCAGCTGATGGTCAGGATATGCTCAGTGACCTTGTCGCTTCCGCTGATTATCGTACCCATCTTTGTGGTGTTATACTAAAAAGAGCGGTTTCTAACGCAGCCGAACGAGTTTAATGCCTATAGGCCCTGGTAGCCCACCTTTTTTCCGAATATGCCCGTTGGCAGTACTCAACTGCCAACGGGCACTTCACAAGGTCCTCTATCCGGTACTCCATTTGAACAGGAACCTGATCAGTCTTATTATGAGACGCCAGATCAGTTTATAAAAATCCCAACCGGTATCGCTTTGATCGGTGAAGGAGATGACAGCCATTCTATTTCAATAAATTCTTTTGAGATTAGTAAGTTCCCGGTAACAAACCTCGCCTATCAGCGATTTATAGAACAGACTAATCACACTCTTCCTTCTCATTGGCATAGGGGATTTCCTGAAATCCTATGTGATCATCCTGTTGTGGAAGTGAACTGGTATGATGCTATAGCCTATTGTAAATGGTTAAGCGATGCTACAGGAGTTAAACATAGAATTCCCACAGAAATTGAATGGGAACGAGCTGCTCGCGGTGTGGAAAATAATGTATACCCTTGGGGAAATTCTTTCAATTTCAAAAATTGCAATTGTTGGGAATTAGGCGTTGGGTGGACCACACCAGTGAACTGTTTTTTAAGTAGTGCAAGTTCATTTGGTGTCCTTGATATGGTTGGGAATGTCTGGGAATGGTGCAGTACCCTATTTATTGATTACCCCTATAAGGTTCATGATGGAAGAGAAGATTTTGAAGTAGATGGTTGGCGGGTTCTCCGTGGCGGTTCTTGGATGGATCATGAATGGGGAGTTCGTGCTGCACGACGCTTAAGTGGGAATCCAATTGCTTTTAGCCATAATACAGGATTTCGTGTTATCCGAGAAATATCTTGATGAAAAATCAAATTAATTAATATAAATAAATAGAAAAAAAATGAAGAAAACAACAAATAAACTTAATAGTAATGGAAAAGATCTTACTATAACAAAAGATTCAGTAATTGAAGCACTCAGAGATTGCTATGACCCTTGCTGTGAAGATCGGGGAATTAGTGTAGTTGATATGGGGTTAATTGAAGATATTAAAGTGAATAATAGAAAGGTTGATATTGAAATATTATTAACTACAGGATGGTGTCCATCAGTATCTATTCTATTTAAGATGATGAAGGAGAGGATTGAAGAATTTGAAGAAGTTGATAATGTTGATGTTAAGGTTGTCTGGGATCCAGTGTGGACAATGGAAAGGCTTTCAGAATCAGCGAGAAAAAAACTTACAATTCCATTGAAAGAATTGATTCCATTAAAGAAAAAACAATTATTAGAACAACAACAAGGAGGAAAATAAAATGGCAATACCAAAAGATGTATTCGTATTCGACTGTGTTTGTCACATTTTCAATTTTGACAAGTCAAACGCATTTGACTCAGCTGGTGATCTTTTTGATGAACACCTTTATGCGTTTCACGCTTTTTTAACTAAAGAAGGTGAAAAAGTTATTGACCGTGATGACTTTTTTCGCGAATGGAGCGTGGATGAAATCTATGATATGGTTATTGAAGAATCCGATACAGATATGATTGTCTCACAACCCCTCCCGCTCACTGATCTTTTCAAGGATGGTTTGTCCCCATGGGAGAAATGTGCAGAAATGGCGCAAAAGCATCCAGACCGTGCTGTATTTTGGGGATCAATTAATCCTCTTGAAGGGAAAAAAGCATTGGATTTAATGGAAGTACAAGTTAAGGAATATGGAGCAAAAGGATTCAAACTTTACAATGTACGATATGACTATGGACAGCCGTTTCCATGGAGGATGGATGATCCGCGTGTTGCTTATCCTGTATTTGAAAAAGCACAGGAACTTGGCATCAATCTTATTGGAGTACATAAAGGTGTGCCTCTTGGTCCACAACCAGTAGAGCATACCCGGACTTTTGATATGGATGGAGCAGCTTCAAACTTCCCAGATATTAATTTCGTGATCTTTCATATTGGTTTGCCCTGGCTTGATGAAGTTCTCTGGCAGACAATACGCTATCCGAATTTATATGCATCCATTGCTGCCACATTGAATTTCATTGGTCGTCATCCAAGGGTATTTGCGGAAATAATGGCCAAACTGATGTGGTGGTGTGGTGAAGATAAGGTGATTTATGGAGGTGAAGCACCTATATGGCATCCACAATGGGCATTGGAAGAATTCTGGAACTTTGAGCTCCCCGAAGATCTGACAACAGAATATGGATATCCACCACTGACAGAACAAGCCAAAAGGAAGATATTAGGAGAAAATCTAGCCCGGCTCCATGGTATGGACTTAGATGCAAAGAAAAAGGAATTGGGTTTAGCCTAATTTATTATCGTGAAAGGAACTGAAGGGTTTAATTATCATATCTTT
>CEUZ01283934.1_pt1 | contig 21800 bp, 23 predicted proteins | sample 361511 | NCBI WGS metagenome assembly CEUZ01 (sample SAMEA2622822, study PRJEB7988) | marine metagenome | biome: marine biome (ENVO:00000447); feature: surface water layer (ENVO:00002042); material: "saline water (ENVO:00002010), including plankton (ENVO:xxxxxxxx)" | depth 5 m
ATTTTAGGTGTATAATATGAAGAATGCTTTTTACAAAAAAATAATACTTGTGCCACTAATGATATTTGCTATATCGATTGCCATATCATCATGTGGCGTTAAAGGTGATATAAAATTAGATAGTAAAATTATTTCAGACCAAGATAAATTAATTAATAAATTAATCTGAGCTGTAAATTTTTTAATTATTCACTTATTATAATGAAATAAATGTGTTTATGATAGATTATGAATTTTTTTCAATATAAAAATAATACACTCCATATTGAAGAACTTAACATTGAAGCTCTTGCAGAAAATAATGTAACACCTTTTTATTGTTATTCTTCTTCTCATATAGAGGATCAATATGACATTCTAAAGAATTCCTTTGATATGGATGTCAAAATATTTTATGCAATGAAGGCAAACTCTAATCTATCTATACTCAAAACTTTATTAAATAAAGGCGCAGGCATTGATGTTGTTTCGGGAGGGGAAATTAAGAGATCTTTAAATGCGGGAGCTTTAGGTAAAAATATAATTTATTCTGGTATTGGGAAAACAGATGAAGAATTAAAGTATGCTATTGAATCAAAAGTTTCTTGCATAAACATCGAATCCGAGAATGAACTAATTAGACTTAATGAAATATCAAAGCAAAAAAAAATCTCTACAGATATAGCATTAAGGATTAATCCAGATGTAGATGCAAAAACACATATAAAAATTACAACTGGAAAATCAGAAAATAAGTTTGGTATAGAATTTGATTATGCGAGAAGTATATATCAAAAAGCATCGCAGTTAACTAATGTGAACATTAAAGGTATATCTGTACATATCGGAAGTCAAATAACAAGTCTCAAACCTTTTAAAAAAGCATTTACAATCTTGTATGATTTAATCCAACAATTGAGAAAAGATGGTCATAAAATAAAACATGTGGACCTAGGGGGCGGTCTAGGTGTGCCATATACTGAAAATGAAAGTATCCCAACATACAAAGAATATGCGAATCTTATACAAAGTATATTTGGCAATACAGATCTTAAAGTTTTTCTAGAGCCTGGAAGATTACTTGTAGCTAATAGCTCTTTATTAATCACAAAAGTTATTGATATAAAGTCAACTACCCAAAAAACGTTTATCGTAGTTGATGCTGCGATGAATGACTTTATTAGGCCTACACTTTATGGATCTTATCACGAAATACTGCCAGTGAGGAATAACCTCGGAACTTCAAATAAATTATATGATGTGGTAGGGCCCATTTGTGAAACTGGTGACTATTTCGCAAAAAATAGAAAAATGACATCTGTAGATATTGGCAGCCTAATTGCTATTAAATCTGTTGGGGCTTATGGAATGGTTCAATCGTCAAACTATAACTCAAGAGCACAATCTGCTGAAATATTAGTTAAAAATGACTTACATGAAACCATCAGAGATAGACAGGAAGTAGAGAATCTTTATGAAAAGGAAAGATCTGCATCTTGGCTATAAACTTGAATTAAAAGTATAGAAATTTGATAAAATTAGAGAACGTATATTATCGATATAATATTAATAAAGAAATATTTACAGATATTTCTATAGACCTTCAACATGGGGGATTTTATTTTATAACAGGCTCATCGGGAGCAGGTAAAACAACTCTTCTAAAACTTTTAAGTACCTCTTTTATGCCGAGTAAGGGGCAAATATTTTTTTCGAATAAAGAAATCCACTCAGTTCCAAAAAATAGTCTATATTTTTTAAAAAGAAGAATTGGTTTTGTTTTTCAAGATTTTAGACTTTTATCTCATTTAACTACATATGAAAATGTGGCACTTCCACTGAAAGTGCAAAATAAGAAAGAAAATGAATACAAGAAGGATGTAATAGAATTATTAAAATGGGTAAATCTTGATGATTGTATTCACTCCTATCCCGAGCATTTATCTGGAGGAGAGCAACAAAGAGCTGCAATCGCTAGGGCTGTAATTGCTTCCCCCGATATTATATTAGCTGATGAACCAACTGGGAATGTTGATAATACTAATTCAAAAAAAATACTAAAGCTCTTCCAAGAAATGAATAAGTTGGGGACAACAATTATTATAGCCACGCATGATGAGAAATTATTATCAAGTATTAATGCCAGAATAATAAAAATCGAAGATTGTAGAATTAAGGTATCAGAATAATATGAAGATCTTAGATAAAGTTTTAAAAAATAGCACTACAAATAAAAAAATTAAGAAATTAGCTCCTAAGCCTTCAAATATCATACCTGAGAATTCTCTATTCAATAGACACCTTCTAATAATGATAACCCTACTATCTTATCTACAATCAATTATTCTCAGTTCATTTATAATTATAATGAAAAATCCAGAATTCTCTCAACTCTCAATGAATTTATTGCAAATCAGTATTTTATCTTTATTCTTTATCCTAAGCTTAATAGTATTAATAATCACATATATCATTATCCAAGCAACGCATACAACTATCCTTAATAATAATAGTACCGTAAGCTTACTGATTTTATTGGGTGCTTCAAATAATTTTATAATAAAACGAATTGTATATACTTTTACAAAAACTGGTTTGTTAGGTGGGTTATTTGGAACTCTTCTTTCATTTTTAACAGTAGTATTGATGAGCCCTTTTTTAAATCAGCTCAACAGTCTCTTAAATGAAATGACTAGCTCTGTTGTGATTGTAAATTATGAGATATATCAGGACATCATATTATTTTTATGGATACCGTTATTTATTGGAATTATTTGTGCAGGTGTCTCATATTTTACTTCTTCCAAGATTATTAAAGAATACTGAAATTACATATGACAAAAAATAGATTAGTAAAGTTTTACAATTTAATATTTCTAGTATGTTTTATTATAATATCTTCAGATGTGCTTAATTTCTTCTCATCAGCTAATAATTCCTTTATAGATGACCTGGAATTACCTAAAGTAGATGGTGTAGTCGTATTTTCAGGTGGGGAAAACAGAATTCAAAGTGCAGTTCAGATTCTCTCTAAGGGATACGGTGAAAGATTGTTTATTTCAGGGGTTAATCCTATGACAAAAAAAAATGATATATCCCTAAAACTCATATCTGATAAGGCAATATTTACCTGTTGTATTGATTTAGGAAATAATGCAACAAATACTTTAGAAAATGCTAATGAAACAAAAGAATGGATTGATGAGCTCAATTACAAAAATGTTATAATTGTCACCTCAAACTATCATATGAAAAGAAGTTTGTTTATTCTCCGAAATACTATTCCTGAGGTTAACTTCATTTCTTTCCCAATTAAAAGTAGCTATGCGAATGAAACAGGAAAATTTAATTACCTAAACTTCAAACTCTTAGCAAATGAATACCTTAAATACGTTTACACAAGACTTTATTTTCTTATTCTTCCAAATTAAATAAAAATGTTTTTTAGATCTGTCATATATTATATTTTATTTTCATTAAACCTAATTGCATTTGGGGTCATATGCCTACCCTTATTTATCATGCCAACACGGATCGGATTAAAGGTTCTTAAAATTTGGGCTAAAGTATCGCAAAAGATACTGCAATACGTATGCTCTATAGATTATGAAGTTATTGGTAAGGAAAATATTCCTAAAAGTAAGGTTATAATCGCTTCAAAGCACCAATCAGCATGGGAAACGCTAAATTTTATACATATATTAGAAAATATGCCTATTATGATTCTAAAAAAAGAGTTGTTGCTCATACCATTTTTTGGGATTTATGCAATGAAATTCGGAAATATTGCTATTGACAGAAAGGTAGGATCCTCTGCATTAAAAAGGATGGTTGAAAAAGCTGAGTCAACAATGACTAATAATCGGCCAATTTTGATTTTTCCCGAAGGAACGAGGCAAGATATTGATTCAAATGGAAAATATAAAAGAGGTGTCCTTTATCTTTATAAGAATTTAGGGATACCTTGTGTCCCTGTAGCCTTAAATTCAGGGAAATATTGGCCAAAGAATACTATTAAGAAAAACCCAGGAAAGATAAGTATTGAATTTTTGAACCCCATAGAACCTGGGCTTAATGATCAAGATTTTATGAAGAAATTACAGACCAGTATTGAAAAATCGACCAAAGAACTACTAAAGAGATAGCTAGACCTTATGTTTAGAATGCATATTTTCTATAGACCTTAGTATGCTATTCCTTTTTTCTCTTGTGTCTTTGAATAGTTTTTCTAATTTATCACCTCTTTTTGAGCTTATGTCTTTTCTTAAATCAGTTAGACCGTCAATATACTTGTCTAGCATTTCTATTACAGCTTCTCTATTATTAAGAAAGATATCCCTCCACATAACAGGATCAGAAGAGGCAATTCTGGTATAATCAAGAAAACCTCCACCAGCAAACTTAGTTATTTCTGTTTTTGTATCTTTTTCTAATTCAGATGCAGTATTAACAATATTATATGCGACTAAATGCGGAATATGGCTTATTATTGCAAGAATTAAATCATGTTGTTCTGGTGTCATTATCTCAACAAACATACCCAGTGCTTCCCAAAAACAAATTACTTTATTTAACTCAATTTTGTTTATTTCTTGGTATGGCGTTAAAAGACAGCATTTGTTTTCAAATAATTCAGCAAAACCGGATTCTGGGCCAGAAAATTCTGTCCCCGCAATTGGATGAGCAGGAATAAAAATAACCTCTTTAGGCAAATGCTTGTCAATATCATCAATAACACTTCCTTTTACTGAACCAACATCAGTTATAATAGAGCCTCTTTTCAGATTTCGTTTGATAGTCTTTATAATATCAGAATTCGACCCTACTGGCGCGCACAATATCACAAAATCTGCATCCAAAACCGCGGATTTGGCACTACTCTCAACTCGATCAATATACCCTAGCTCTTTTGCAATTTTTCTTGTCTCACTTGTTTTTGCATATCCAATAATTTCATTTGCAATTCTTTTTTTCTTAATTCCTTTTGCTATTGATGAACCAAGTAGTCCAAGTCCGATAATTGCTACTTTTTGGAAAAATATTTTTTTGTTAGTATCCTCCATTATCGATCCCCCTCAATGAAGCTCTTGATCTCTTTTAGGGCTATTCGATTTTCTTCACTTGTACCAATTGATAATCTTAAATGTGTTCTTAGGCCATAATCACTAACATCCCTCAAGAAGATATTTTTCTTTATCAAATAATTATTTAAAGTCTTATGGCTAAAATCAGCAAGAAAGGAAAAATCTAATAGAATAAAGTTTGCAACACCCTCTATAACATTAATGCCTAACTTTTTATATTCTTTTACAAGGTACGCCTTTTCTTTTAAATTATGGCTTATTGATTCATCAAAGTGCTCCCTATCGGTAAGCGCTGCAGAGCCAGCATATATTGCTGCTGAAGAGAGATTGAAGGGCCCTCTAATTCTATCAAGAACTTCAATTACATGATCAGGGCAATAAGCCCAACCAATTCGAAGCGATGCTAATGCATATATTTTAGAGAATGTTCTTGTCATAATAGTATTTGTACTCTTATCAACTAATTCAGTTCCATCAATATAATCCTGCTTCTTGACATATTCTGCATATGCACCGTCAATTACTAATAATACATTTTCTGGCATTCTAGCACGTAAATCATATAATTCTTTCTTATTTAGATAAGATCCAGTTGGATTATTTGGATTTGCTATAAAAATTATCTTAGTTTTTTTTGTTATAGATGAAATTATATTATCTACGCTTGCCTTGAGATTATTCTCAGCTGCGGGAACTGGTATTGCGTCATTTGCTAGGGTAATAATTTTATATACTACAAATGCATGTTCAGAGTAAATAACTTCATCACCTGGATATAGATAAGCGTTTGCAATTAATGTTAAAATCTCATCCGACCCAGCCCCACAAAATATATTACCAATACTTAGGTTGTGTATGTCTGCGATTTTTTCCTTTAATATAGTACTATTACCATCCGGGTATATTGAGAGTGACTTAGAAGATTCAATAAATGCGTTAGTTGCTAATTTACTAGGTCCAAGCGCTGACTCATTTGATGATAATTTTATACTTGATCCCAGAATATTGCTTTTACCAGCTTTATATCTGCTTATTTCACCAATAGATTTCTTTGGTTCTATTATATTACTCAATATCAATCTCCTTTAACCAATGGTTCTGGATATACGCCTATTATATTTATTTGGCAAGAAGATAACATTTCACTCAAATTTAAATCTGTTTCAATTTTATCATCATAGAAACCTTCTATAATAATTAATATTGACTCCGCTGAAACTGCTACAATATCCCTAATGGTAATTTTTGACTTATTTAATATCATTTCAATATTTTCTTTATCAAATATTATATTTTTATTATTGGTAGTAAGACTAATAACTGTCAAATCGCTTCCAGTTTTAATATAATTAGCCCTACCTAAAATAAATAAGTCCGTATTATCGTGTTTGTTAGTAATACCTGGCAGGGACCCAATAATACCAAAGCTCTTACCATCTAATGTTGATATTTCTTGATTATTAGTCTTTACAATTGATATAACATCGCTCTTTTCATTCAATTCGCCTAAATTCTTGATAGGAGAGTCAGAATCAATAATTTTATTTTGTTTACCAAAGTAATTATAAATCAATTGTTTGCTTTCAATACTTAATGTTTTTTCAATAAATATAGTTAATGATGCTTGAATTGCTGTATTTGCATTTATTAAAGCTCTCCAAATATCCCACATTAATTCTATAGACATTGGATTCTGGATTTTCTTTTGAATCCTTCGCAAGATTACCATTTCTCTTGCCGGGTGAAATATAGGAAGGTTATTAACTTTCTTAAAATCAGATATATCAAGAGCTATGCGAGCTCTTTTTGTTATTAATTCAATCAACTGATTATCAATATTATCGAGTTCTTCCCTAAGGTTATCTAATTCACTATTCTTCATTACATTTGATTAATTATTTTAAAATAAACTTTTTTTATAAAATGTAGTTATCACATCATATAAGCTATTACTATTTTATAAATAAAATCATAATTAAATACTATAAAATATTTTTTAATTTTAAAATGGACAATATAAACTTCATGTTATCTAATTATTAAAATTTTTATGAGTAAATGTATAATTATATATTTTGGATTTAGGTTTTATGACAAAAATTGTTAATTTTGATAGTAAAAAGAAGTTACCATTAGTATCTGGAAAATCAATTTCACCTCTTGAAATTGCTTATGAAACATATGGGGAGTTAAATGCTGACAAATCTAATGTAATCCTCATATGTCATGCACTTACTGGTGATCAGTATGTGAGTGGGATTAATCCCATTACAAAAAAACCTGGCTGGTGGGATATCATCGTAGGGGATAACAAACCTATTGATACTCTGAAATACTATGTAATTTGTTCAAATGTCATAGGGGGTTGTATGGGAACTACAGGTCCTAAATCAATAGATACAAAGACAAAAAAACCTTATGCGCTTGATTTTCCAATTATCACAATTCATGATATGGTGACCTGTCAAGTTATGCTACTAGATGCCCTTGGTATAGATAAAGTATTATCAGTAATTGGAGGCTCTATGGGGGGCATGCAAGTACTAGAGTGGATGGCAAGTTACCCTGAAAGAATTAACTCGGCTATTCCCATTGCAACAGCATCATTTCATAGTTCACAAAATATTGCTTTTCATGAGGTTGGCCGACAAGCAATTATGGCTGATCCTAATTGGTATGAAGGAGCATATATTCAAAAGAAGACAGTCCCTGAAAAGGGTTTATCCGTAGCTAGAATGGCTGCGCATATTACTTACTTATCAGAGGTGGCATTACAAAATAAATTTGGCCGTAATCTTCAAGACCGGTCAAAAAAAACTTTCAGTTTTGATGCTGATTTTCAAGTTGAGAGCTATCTAAGATACCAAGGTTCGAACTTTGTAAGCAGATTTGATGCAAATAGTTACTTATATCTGACAAGAGCGATGGATTATTTTGATTTAATTACAGAAAATAATGGTATATTGGCAAATGCCTTTAAGAAGTTAAATTCTTCAATTTGTATAATAGCTTTTTCAGGTGACTGGCTATTCCCGTCAATTGAGAGCAGAAAAATCGTTCATGCCCTTAATGCTAATGGAACTGATGTTAGTTTTATAGATATAGAATCAGATAAAGGACATGATGCATTTCTTCTTGAAGAACCTGATATGTTTAGAACGATAGATGGATTCTTAAAAGCACAACTAAATAAAATATCATGAATAATAGACGACAAGATTTTTTAATAATAAACAGTATTGTTGAGCCAAACTCAAAAGTACTTGATGTAGGATGCGATGATGGATCTCTTCTTCAAATGCTTCAGGATACAAAAAATGTTGACTCAAGGGGTATAGAATTATTCTCTGATAAAGTTAATATTTGCTTGGCAAAAGGTCTCTCTGTTGTTCAAGGAGACGCGGATCATGATCTAGCAATGTATCCAGAAAATAGTTTTGATTTTGTCATATTAAGCAAAACCCTCCAATCAATGCAACAGCCAGTTGAGACATTAAAGGAGTTATTACGTATTGGCAAATATGCAATTGTCTCTATCCCAAATTTTGGCCATTGGAGAGTAAGGTATTATTTATCATTATTTGGAAGAATGCCTGTGACGCCATCCCTCCCCGCTACCTGGTATAATACAGAAAACATTCACCTATGTACTATAAATGACTTTATTCAATTATGCTTTGAACTTAATATCGAAATTTTACAGTCCATTGCACTGGATAATAAAGGGCGTCAATTAAACTTTGCAAACCGTTTTTGGTCTGTTAATTTGATGGGCGAACAAGCTATCTTCTTATTAAAAAAAAAATAGTATAATGCAAAAATTTATTATTAATCAGTTTATATGCAGAAAGGATAACTACGGGGTATTAATCCATAATACAGATACAAAAGAAACCCTCTCTATAGATGCACCTGATGCAAATATTATAGATAAAAATCTAACTGAGAAAGATCTTAAATTGAGCCATTTGTTTATTACCCACAAACATCTTGATCATATAGAAGGTATAACATTTTTAAAGGATAAGTATAATTGTTTAGTTATCGGCCCTGAGGGTGAAAAAGATCAAATCCCCCTAATTGATCAGACTGTTTATGATGAGCAATATATAAATTTTTCGGGATCACCTGTTAGAGTAATACATACACCCGGTCACACCTTGGGACATGTGATGTATTTTTTTGAAAAAGAAAAAATATTATTTGCCGGAGATACACTTTTTTTAATGGGCTGCGGAAGGGTATTCGAGGGCACCTATGACCAAATGTATGAATCAATGGAGAAGATAAAAACACTCCCCCCAGATACAACCATCTATTGCGGGCACGAATATTCATATACAAATGCAAAATTTGCCGCAAATATCGATCATAAGAATTCTCTTGTGCATGATAGATTAAAACGGATTGAAGAAAAAACGCTAGCAGGAAAGCAATGCCTGCCAACCACTCTTGAAAAAGAATTAAAGACAAATCCTTTTTTAAGATACAATAATAAATACCTAAAAGAATCTATTGGTATGGATGGTATGGATGGTAATATAATTTTTGCTGAGATACGTAAAAGAAAAGACAATTTTTAATGGAACATTTCAACGCAAAGTGCGATGCCCATTCCACCGCCAACGCACAAAGATGCCAAACCTTTTGATAACTTTCTTCTTTTCATCTCATGTAATAATGATACCAATATTCTTGTTCCAGAAGCCCCAACTGGATGACCTAGAGCGATTGCACCCCCATTCACATTTAACTTGCTATCTGGAATCTCCAGATCTTTAGCACAAGCGCAGGACTGCGATGCAAATGCTTCATTTAACTCTACTAGATCTAAGTCACCGATGGTCCAAGACACTTTTTTGAGAGCATTCCTTACTGCAGGGATTGGCCCAGACCCCATAATTGCTGGATCAACTCCAGCTTGCCCCCAGCTTGAAATTTTTGCAAGAGGAGACAAACCCATTTGCATTGCCATTTCGTATGTCATGAGCAAAACAGCTGCTGCTCCATCATTTATACCTGATGCATTCGCGGCGGTAACCGTTCCATCCTCCTTAATAAAGATCGGCTCCAGTGATTTAATATCAGAAATATTTATATCTCTACGGATATACTCATCTTCTTTGAACATTATTTCTTTACCTCTGCTTCTGATTGCAATAGGGCAAATTTCTTCTATAAAATATCCTTCTTTTTGGGCATGAGTTGCTTTCTTTTGTGAATTATACGCAAAATTATCCTGCTCTTCTCTTGAGATCTTCCATTTTTTGGCAATATTTTCAGCTGTAATACCCATATGATAATTATAAAAAACATCTAATAATGCATCTACAATCATACTATCTTGCATATTGAAAGAGCCCATTTTATGACCACTCCTTATGTGAGCGTAATGTGGAGCTAGAGACATGTTTTCTTGACCACCCGCAATCATGATATTGCTATCTCCCATTATAATCTGTTGATATGCAATGATCACGGACTTTAAACCTGACCCACATAACTGATTGATAATCCATGATGGTTTTTCAAATGGAATACCTGCTAGGACCGCAGCTTGCCTTGCAGGGTTTTGACCTTGGCCTGCAGTAAGTATCTGTCCCATTATTACCTCGTCAACTAATGATGGGGCAATATTAGCTTTTTCTAAAACTGATTTTATCACTATTGCGCCAAGTTCATGAGCTGGAGTGTTTGATAAAGAACCATTAAATTTACCAATAGGAGTTCTTGATGCAGATACAATAACAATGTCTTTTGACTTATACATAAATTTGTTCTCTAATTATCAACTATTTGCCTTTTCTCATATTGATCGGCTGAATATGTCATATATATAACAAGAAATAAAAAAGGAATGCAAATAATATTCATAATCTGCCATCCTAGCAATGATAATACAAAACCGGCCGAAAGGCTCGCTGTAGCTTGCATTGAGAAGACCATTATGTCATTAAAACCTTGAGCTTTAAATCTTTCATGCTCTTTGTAAGATACCACCAACAAACTTGTAGATGTTATAAATAAAAAATTCCATCCAAGTCCAAGCGATATTAGAGAAATCAAATAATTAATATAAGTATGCTCAAACAGACTCATAAGCATTGTAAGAAAGAGAAATAAAACACCCGCATAAATTACACTGCTATGCCCAAAACGCTTTATAAGCTTCCCGGTCAATAATGATGGCAAAAACATTGCAACTATATGCGATTGGATGACATAACCGGTTGCTGCAACGCTGTGGCCATCTATTGTGTGCATACTAATTGGTGTAGCGGTCATTAAAAAAGACATAATCGCATAAGCCATTGCCGCAACTACAATAGACTGAGTAAACCTAGGGACTTTAAGTAATTCACGATATGATCTACCAGGAACTATCACTTTCTTCTGATTTGGCGCTGCTTGCTTGAAAAAAAATAGTGCAAAAATTGGTATTGTTGTCAATACTGACAATGCTAAATATGAACCTACAAAGGTATAACCTTCAATAATATCCTTAAAGAAAATAGCCACATTTGGACCAATGATAGCTGATAGGATTCCAGCTAGCATTATTATAGAAATAGCCCTTGGGATCATATCCTTATCAACAGACTCTGCTGCTGCAAATCTATATTGATGAGTAAACGCAAGGCCATTTCCAATTGTAAAGCAGGTTATACAATATAAATAAAAGCTATCAATATAAATTGCATACGCGGCAATGAGTGCAGATAAGGAAGTCAGAATACAGGCCAATATGAAGCCTTTTTGTCTTCCTATGTGACTCATAATCTTTGAAGCAAATATAGTAAATAGAGCGGTACCAACTATCATCATGGAGGTAGGAAGGGTGGAAAGAACTTTAATTGAAGTTAATTGCGATCCTATAATTCCACTAAGAAATATAGTTACCGGAGCTGCAGTAAAACTAAATACTTGTGCAAATGTGATTAATATTAGATTTCGGTTATATTGCATTTAATGATGCCCTATTTATAATTTGGCGGAGAGAGAGGGATTCGAACCCTCGATAGCATTTCTACTATACACGCTTTCCAAGCGTGCGCCTTAAGCCACTCGGCCACCTCTCCGTTTAAAACCTTACTCAACCAATTTATTACATGATTTTGGTAAATTAGACAATAACAACCACTTGCGCGCCTCTGTAGAACCTGACTCATATACCTTATCTTTATTTAGCCAATAATTTATTTCATTTCCGCAGGAATGATATTTTTCTACAGGCCTTTGATTGATACACTCTGGGGAGCTTGCGGGACAATTTAACCTCACATGAAAATGATTATAATGACCACCCCAAGGCCTAATCTTGTATAGCCAATCTTTGTCATTTCTACCTTCTGCAATATTGCAAAGTTTTCTTTTGATAACTGGATTCACAAATATTCTAGATACTTCGGAATGCTCTGCGGCCACTTTTAAGAGTTGATAATGATAATCTGACCAAATATCTAGATTAACAGTCTCTTGGTTTGCACTTAGGATGGAGCTTGGCTTATAACTCTCTAGTTCATATCTTTGCATTTCTATATTTGGCTTCTTTTCGTAAAAAATATCTACGTCTAAACCATTCTGATGACTCTTATGTCCATATGGCATTGGACCCCCTCTTGGCATAGAAAGATCTCCTAATAACAAGCCATTACCATACCTATCATGCATTTCCTTAGCAATTGAATCTATAAACTCTAGTAGATTTGGATGTCCCCAATATCTGTTTCTTGAAGGTCTGAGTTGATCATAAAATTTACTATTTGGAATATAAGACCCTCCTGACAAACATCCTTTAGAATAAGACCCTATTGCTTCAGGATTAGCAATATTTGGTTGCCTAACCTTTGAGAATAAATCGCTCCCAAAATCTTCACTCTGTAAAGTTGGTATATACGCTATTAGCATGAAAGATATTAATATGATTAATCTAGATAATTTTAATGACATTTAATAACATTTCTATTTAATGATCGGCTTTTAGAGCAGCAATAAATGCCTCTTGAGGTATTTCAACTTTGCCATATTTTCTCATTTTCTTTTTACCCTTTTTCTGCTTTTCTAAGAGTTTTCTTTTCCTGGTAACATCTCCCCCATAACATTTTGCGGTAACATCTTTTCTGACAGCAGAAATAGTTTCTCTTGCAATGACACGTCCTCCAATTGATGCTTGTAGGGGTATTTTAAAAAGATGACGAGGTATAAGAGTCTTTAACTTTTCAATAATTAATCTGCCCCTCGTTTCAGCAACAGTCCTATGAACTATCATAGATAAAGCATCTACTGGCTCTTCATTTACAAGAATTTGCATTCTAACTAAATCAGATTGTTTATAATTTGATAACTGATAGTCAAAACTAGCATATCCTTTTGATATTGATTTTAACTTATCGTAGAAGTCGAAGACTATTTCATTTAGAGGTAGCTCATATAAAATTATTGCTCTACTCCCAGAAAAATTTAATTCTTTTTGAACGCCTCTCCTTTCTTCGCATAATTTCAGAACTGCTCCTAAATAATCTTCAGGAACAATAATTGAGGCTAAAATCCATGGTTCTTCAATTCTTGTGATTCTTTCTTGAGGTGGCAGATCTACTGGGTTATGTAGATCAATACTTTTGCTATCCGTTGTATGCACTTTATATATTACACTCGGGGCAGTTGTAACAAGATCTATGTTATATTCTCTATCTATTCTTTCGCAAATGATCTCTAAATGCAGCAATCCTAAAAAACCACATCTATAACCTAGACCTAATGCAACTGAAGATTCTTTCTCATAAAAAAAACTTGCATCATTTAGGCTCAATTTTTCAATTGAGTCACGAAGGCTTTCAAAGTCTGAGGTATCTTGTGGATATAATCCGCAAAATACAACTGGTTGAGCTGGCTTAAAGCCTTCTAATGGTGTTTGGCAAGGTATTCTATCATCAGTAATTGTATCGCCTACTCTCATATCTGATACTTGCTTTATTGAGGCCGTAAAAAATCCAATCTCTCCAGGGCCAAGTTGTTCCAGCATCATCTGTTTTGGCTGGAATATACCAATTCTTTCTATTTGGTAGACTGCTGCTGTTGACATTAATTTTATTTTTTGGCCCTTCTTTATAGATCCCTCAATTACCCGAATTAGGACTATCACTCCAAGATATGCGTCATACCAAGAATCGACTAAAAGTGCCTTTGTCGGATTCATATGATTTCCAGTTGGGGCAGGTAATTTTTTTATAATTTCTTCGAGTAGATCCTCTATCCCATCACCAGTCTTGGCTGATATTTCTATTGCATCACTTGTATCAAGTCCAATAACATCTTCGATTTGCGCTTTGACTCTTTCCGGTTCCGATGCAGGAAGATCAATTTTGTTAAGAGCAATAAGTATCTCATGGTTATTGGAAATTGCTTGATAGACATTGGCTAAAGTCTGAGCCTCTACACCTTGACTTGCATCAACAATAAGAATAGAGCCCTCACAAGCAGCGAGAGATCTATTTACTTCATAAGCAAAATCAACATGCCCGGGTGTATCGATTATATTTAGAGTGTACTCTTCGTTATCATTTGACTTATATTTTAAGGTAACCGCCTGAGCCTTAATTGTTATCCCCCTCTCTCTTTCAAGGTCCATTGTATCCAGGACCTGATCCTTCATCTCCCTTAGGTCCAGCCCCCCGGTAATCTGGATTAGTCTATCGGCGAGCGTTGATTTCCCATGGTCTATATGGGCAATGATTGAAAAGTTCCTAATTTTTTCTAAATCTTTCATAATATATTATTGAATATGAATATATAAATTACGATCTTATATCAGCATTAAATTTACCAGATATTTCCGAAATTATCTTATTAGATATATCTTCAATTTGACTATCAGTTAGTGTCTTTTCGTAAGGTTGTATGGTTATGTTGATGCCAATAGATTTTTTATCTTTAGGAATATTCTTGCCAGTATAAATATCAAATATTTTTATATCCTCTATTTGTATTTCCTTAATTTTCTTAATAGCTGATACTATATCCGCGCCATTAGTACTTTTGTCAAACACAAAGGCAAAGTCTCTGGTTATTGGCATCAAATCACTAACCTTGAAACCTTTCCTTGCTTTGGATTTTTGTTTATTTAACGCTTCTAATTTTTCAATAAAGATTTCAAAGCAAAACATACGCCCCTCCAATCCAAATTTAGATAGAATCTTGGGGTTAACCTCTCCAAAACAAGCAATGATATTTTTTGGGCCCTGTCTTACTACCCCTGATTTTCCAGGATGGTAGTAACTTGGCGCATCAGCAGATATTTGATAATTGTGGTCGTCTAATTTAAATGCCCTTAATAAAGTAATGACATCTTCTTTAACATCATAAACATCATAATTTCTTGCGCCATTTCGCCAGTCATCATCACCACCTAAGCCAACCGCTTTACCAAATCTTACGCCTGCAGCACAATCAAATTGATCATCCTCCTCAATTCCTTTAAAACAATGACTAACTTCAAACATGGAAATATTTTTTATACCTCTATCATTATTTTTTTTTGTAGAAGAAATTAAATTTGGAATCAGAGAAGGGCGCAATATATTAAATTCTGACGATATAGGGTTTTGTAATCTTAGCCTCTCATCTTTATGCCCAAAAATACTTGCATACCTTTCGGCAATAAAAGAATAGCTAACCGTTTCTATTAAACCCCTGTTAGCTAATATTCTCTTTGAAAGAAACCTGTTGGTTTGTTTGCTATTAAATTTCTTTGAAGAAATACTTTCAGATTTTTTTAAGGGAACAGATTTTATTTGATCTGTCCCCTTAATTCTGATTATCTCTTCTACTATGCATGCTTTTTCTGATATATCATGCCTCCATGATGGTGGTCTTATCTTGACTAAATTTTTCCCTTGATCAATAGTCTCAAAACCTAGTTTATTTAGTATTGATTTTATTTCATTATCCTCAAAAGAAACTCCGAGGAGCCTATCAACTTCGTCATAATTATATATAATTTCTTTGTTTCTTTCTGGCTCTGCGCCAACTGATAATCTTTTAGAAACATCTCCACCACAGATTTCTAATACCATTTTTGATGCAATATCAAGTCCTTGATTTATAAAATCTTTGTCTACCCCTCTTTCGAATCTATATCTCGCATCTGATAATATTCCTAAATTTCTTCCTGTCTTTGCTATATTTATTTTATCCCATATCGCACTTTCTATTAGAACATTCTGTGTTCCATCGTCACATCCAGTTCGCTTTCCTCCCATAATTCCTGCAATAGAATCAGGAGAAATGTCATCGGCAAAAACTACTATAGATGGATCTAGTTTATAAATCTTCCCGTCTAGTGTTTCTATTGTCTCATTGTTAGTTGCATTTCTAATGACGAGCCCATTCACAATCTTATCATAATCAAAAACATGCAGAGGTCTGCCCAAATCATAAGTCATATAATTTGTGATATCGACGAGAGCGTTAATTGACCTTAACCCAATCAATTCAAGTCTTCTTTTTATCCATTCGGGAGATTCAATATTTTTAATATTTCTAATTAATCTAAAGCTTGCATAAATACCATGATCTTTAAGGGATTTATTGATCTCTATTGGCCTCTCTATGGAAAAACTGCTATCTAAATTAGGAAGGCTAATCTCTTTTAGTGTTCCAATACCTGCTGCACTTAAGTCCCTAGCTATCCCTCTAATACCAAGCGCATCAGATCTATTAGGTGTTACAGATATTTCAACAACCGAGTCCTCTTTGTCTATATACCCACATATACCATCACCAATTTTTGCATTATCTGGTAATTCCACAATGCCATCATGTGAATCTGAAAGTGCTAACTCATATTCAGAGAGTAACATACCTGCAGATTTAATACCTCTTATTTTGGTTGCATATAATTTACTATCTAAACCAGGAATAAATGAGCCCTCTGGCGCGAATACCGCTTTCATACCGATTTTTACATTATCAGCACCACAGATAACTTCCATTTCACCATGATGAGTTTTGAGCAAACATAGATTTAACTTGTCTGCATTAGGGTGTTTTTTAATGGTTTTTATCTCGCAAACTGTAAAATCTTTATATATTAAACTTGGATCATACACATCCTCTACTTCAAGACCTATCATATTTAAACTTTGACAAACGTCATCTAATGAATGTTTGGTCTCAAGATGATCCTTTAACCATGAAAAACTGAACTTCATTCTGAAATACCCTTTGATAGAGATGGAACATTAAAAGAACTAAATCCATAATGCTTCAACCAACGAATATCTGATTCAAAGAATGCCCTTAGGTCTGTCATTCCATATTTTAACATTGCTAAACGATCGATCCCCAAACCAAAAGCAAAGCCCTTATAAACATCTGGGTCCAAATTTACATTCCTTAAAACTTGAGGGTGTACCATTCCACTCCCTAAAACCTCTAACCATTCATTGCCTTCCCCCACAATTAATTGATCATTATCTTTATGGCAGGCAATATCTACCTCGAGTGAAGGTTCTGTGAAAGGAAAATAACTTGGCCTTAACCGCATTTTAATTTCATTTACCTCGAAAAATGCTTTACAAAACTCTTCAAGACACCATTTTAATTGTCCCATATTTGCATTTTCATCAATTACAAGCCCTTCCACTTGATGAAACATTGGTGTATGTGTTTGATCGGAGTCAGATCTATATGTTCGCCCTGGCGCTATGATTCTAATAGGTGGTTGCTTATTCATCATTGTTCTGATTTGCACAGGACTAGTATGAGTCCTTAAAAGCCTTACCTCTCCATCTTTTTCAGGTAAATAAAAAGTGTCAACCATCTGACGAGCCGGATGACTCTCTGGAATATTTAAAGCGTTAAAATTGTGCTCATCATCTTCTATGTCAGGCCCTTCAGCGATATCAAAATCCATATCAGAAAAAATTTCGATAATTTCCTCTGTTACCTGGGTTATGGGATGTATCTTCCCAAGTTCTATATTAGTTTTTCGCAATGGTAAAGTGACATCAATTTTTTCTTCATTGATCTTTTTTTCTAATTCAAGCTCCACTAAATCGGTTTTTCTTTTTTCTATTTCTTCAAGTATTTGTTTCTTTAATAAATTTACCTGTTCACCATAACTTTTCTTATTTTCAGTTATTTGTGAGGCTATATTTTTTAAGAGATTGGTGATATCCCCTTTCTTTCCAAGGCTTTTTACCCTTATTTCATCAAGAAACTCAAGGTTAATAGCATCATTAATATTTTTAATGAGTAATTTTTTTAGTTTTTCTATTTCTTGAAATTTATTCATAACTTATTCAACTTGATTTTCGTATGTTATAATAGACATATTAATGGATATTAACAAACGAATTATAAGATGAAATTACTTTATTTCGGACTGTATTTTGGTCATGAGGTCAGAAAAAACCTCAGGTTGATTAACTGCAAGATCAGCAAGTACTTTTCTATCAATTTCTATCCCGGCCTTGTTGAGTCCGTGTATAAATGTAGAATATCTCATGCCATGCTGCCGAACTATTGCATTGATTCTCTGTATCCAAAGACTTCTAAAATCTCTTTTCTTAACTTTTCGATCTCGGTAAGCATATTGGGCAGCCCTTTCGACTGCTTGCTTCGCAACTCTTATTGTATTTTTTCTTCTGCCATAGTAACCCTTTGCTTTAGACAAAACTTTTGCATGTCTTGCATGTGCAGTTACACCTCTTTTTACTCTTGCCATCTTCTTTACTTTTAATTATAGGGTAAAAATTGTTTAACAATTCTTTGGTCAGGCTCAGCTAGAACTGACATTCCCCTTGCATTTCTAATAAACTTGTTAGTTCTTTTTATCATACCATGTCTTTTTCCGGCTTGCGCGCACATGATTTTACCATTCTTGGTTATCTTAAACCTTTTTTTTGCACCAGACTTAGTTTTTAATTTGGGCATGATATTTTCCAGTATATATTTCTAATTACTCAACACTTTATAGGCCAGGTTATGAGGATTTACAATAAAAAAATAAAATTTTCAATATTTATGGATATTTATTTTGGAGCTAGAACCATAATAATCTGGCGACCTTCAAATTTTGGCTCTAATTCTACTTTTGATAATTCTGCAATGTCCTCTTTTATTCTTTCAAACAGTTTTATACCAAGATCTGTATGAGACATCTCTCTCCCTCTGAACATTAAAGAAATTTTTACCTTATCTCCGGAATCAATAAACTTCCTAACACTTCTCAATTTAACTTCATAGTCATGATTATCGATGTTGGGGCGCATCTTAATCTCTTTTACACCAATTGTTTTCTGCTTTTTTTTCGCCTCAGCAGCTTTTTTTTGTGCTTGATATTTGTATTTGCCATAATCCATAATTTTACAGACAGGCAGTTGTGTGTTTGGGGATATTTCTACTAAGTCTAGTTCGAGCTTATCGGCTTCTTCTAAGCCAGTGTCTATTGATACTTCGCCATAATTTTCACTATTTGGTCCTATTAACCTAATTCTATCTGATATAATTTGATCATTAATTCTATGAGCCGATTCCAATTTCTTTTTTGCAAAATCTTCGTATTTTCTAACTATTGTATTCCTCCTTAAAAGTTATGTTAATAATGATATATATAAAGCCTAATCTTCAACAAATCAATCAATTATCCTTATTAAGATGTTTTTTATAATGAATACTGAGTATATTATTTATGCCAGACTTATAGTTTGGAAACATCAAATCATAATTTAATGCCTTTTTTATCTTTGAGTTCAAAATAATCTTAGTCTCAGAATAAAAGCTTCTTGCCATCGGACTTAGATTTGCTGATTTAAATGCAATTTCTGGAGGAGGTGCAATATTTAATTTTTTTGCTGCATACTCAACTACATCTTGAGGTGGGGCAGCGAAATCGTCAGAAATATTATAAATATCACTAGATAATTTAGAAACAGATAACTTATAAATAATTTGAGCAATGTCCTCTACATGTATTCTATTGAATACGTGTCCTTTCTTAATAATGCGCTTTGCGTGTCCCCTCACTAAATTTATTAATTGATTTCTTTCATTCCCATAAATACCAGATAATCTAAGAATATCATATTTTATACCAAATCTCTTTGCTAAATCAACCCATGCATTTTCGGCTTTCACACGGTTAATCGCCCTCTCACTTTTAGGATACGTTGGGTAATTTTCATCAATCGCTTTTCCACCGGTATCGCCATAAACGGCAGTTGTAGATAAATAAATTACTCTTTGAATTTTATTTTTAAAAATTTCAATAATATCTTCATTATTATTCTGAATTACTATGTCTCCTCCATCATCTGGGGCAATTGAGATAAGTAAAATATCAATATCTTTGATATGCCTCATAAAGTCAGATTTTTGATTTTTTGGATCATAAGTTATTAAATTTATTTTTTTATCAATATTATTTATTTTACTAATATCGCGAGATGTACCTGTTACAAACCAACCTTTTTTTATAAAATAATCTGCAGTGTAGCTAGCCGTGTAACCCAATCCAAAACAAAATAAATTTTTCATTCACTAGTTCCATTCCTTTAATACAAGCTTATCTTTTTCACTTTTAATACTTTTGGTCTTAAAATACTCCATCTCGGTTGAACTGCATAGTTGTTTAATTGCCCATATAGCTGTCGCTCTGACTATTGATGACTTATCCCTTAATTTATTACTTATTAAAGGAATATATTTCTTTTCTTCGGAATTACCCATTCCTATTAGGATATTTCTTATAAATCGATCTCTGCCTATTCTTTTTATAGGAGAGTTACTAAATAAATCCGCAAAACCCCCTTCATCCAAATCAATAAACGAAGATAGATCTGGCATATCAAAATCATCCCTCGATTTGAGTCGAATCTCATTATTTTCCTGTGCAAATTTATTCCAGGGGCATACAGATAAACAATCATCACAACCGTATACTCTATTGCCAATATGCTTTCTCATTTCACGTGGGACAATACCCTTAAATTCAATAGTTAAATAGGATATACATTTCCGTGCATCTAATTTATGCGGGGCAACAATTGCATTTGTTGGGCAGACATCAATGCAAGACTTACAACTTCCGCAATGATCCTTTTCTGTTTTTGTTGAATTTAATTCAACAGGCAATAATAAAACTGATAGAAAAAGCCAAGAGCCAAATTTTCTAGATACTAGATTTGTATGCTTGCCCTGCCATCCCAAACCAGCAATTTGCGCAATAGGCTTTTCCATTATAGGAGCTGTATCAACAAAATACCTTGTGTCTATATTATAGATTTCCTTTATCCATAAGCTCAAATCTCTAAGTCTTACTTTCATTATATCATGATAATCATCGCCTCTAGCATATACAGAAATATTCGCTTTTGATTTTTTCTTAATATTTAGCAATGGATTCTGATCTGGGCCATAATTCTTTGTAAGAACCAATACAGATTTTGTGTTTTCCCATATCATAATGGGATGTGCCCTTCTTTCCTTATTTTTTTCTAACCATAACATCTCCCCATGGAATCCTTTTGATAGATAGGCAAACAGATCCCGCTTTTGATTAGGAATATCCTTAAGGTTTGCAACGCCTACCTCATCAAATTTTAACTCTAAAGCTTTTTTTGTAATTTCTTTAAGTACGGTCATAATGATTGACTATATTAGAAATCTGGATTTGGATAATGGCTCGGTGGATAGAACCCAGCAACTGAATCTGATAATATTCCTGAAAATGATGGA
>CEUZ01114834.1_pt1 | contig 21755 bp, 22 predicted proteins | sample 361511 | NCBI WGS metagenome assembly CEUZ01 (sample SAMEA2622822, study PRJEB7988) | marine metagenome | biome: marine biome (ENVO:00000447); feature: surface water layer (ENVO:00002042); material: "saline water (ENVO:00002010), including plankton (ENVO:xxxxxxxx)" | depth 5 m
ACCTCTTTATCGGGGTCCCACTTTTTTAATTTGTATTGCAGATATTAAAGGAGCTTTATTTCAATACCGCAGCCATTGTGTCGATAACCTGACCTATTTCTTTGTCACTAATAGTTAGCGGAGGGCAAATTGCGAGTCCGGTATTTAGGGGTCTTAAAATAACTCCCTTGGAGCGGATTTCATTTCTGATTTGCGTAGGGTCCTGTTCAATTTCGACTGCATATACAGCACCAGTCCCGCGCCAAGAGTCAATCAGGCTATCTGATTGTAATGATTTCAAACCGTTTCGTATTTGCTCTCCAACATGGTTCGCTCGATCAACCAAAGATTCACGTTCCATCAATTCCAAATTAGCAATACCAGCTGCACAAGACGTTGGATGACCAGAATACGTATAGCCAGTTCTGAGAATGAAATCACGTTCTTCAAGAGTTTCACAAACATTTCTAGAAACAATTACACCTGACAGAGGTAGATACCCAGAGGTAACACCTTTTGCAAAAGTCATTAAATCAGGAGTTACTCCAAAATGTTGAGCCCCGAACCATTTTCCGGTCCGACCAAAACCACAAATAACCTCGTCGAAAATAAGCAAAGCACCGTTATCATCGCAGAGTTTTCGCAGACCCTCTAAATAGCCATCGACAGGTGGGTAAACTCCTCCTGCACCTTGGATAGGTTCGACTATCATAGCGGCGATCTCACTTCCATGATTTGAAAAAACAGTTGCGGCTGCTTCAATGTCATTATTAGGCACTTCTAAAAAATGAGGGACTAAATCGCCCCAGCCTTCTCTATTTGGGGCAATTCCCTGAGCACTGGTTCCTCCGAAATTAGTGCCGTGATAACCGTTCGTTCGTCGAATGATAATTTGTTTTTCATTTTCTCCACGCAGCTGTTGATAGAGCCTTGAAAGTTTTAGAGCAGTATCTACTGCTTCTGAACCAGAACAGCCTAGAAAAACACGACCGTCAGGATGTGGCGATTTTTCAGCGACCATTTCAGCTAATTGTGCCGCAGGTTCATTAGTGAAAGGATCAAATATATTGTAGGCCTCGAGAGTTTTCATCTGTTTCGTCACGGCTTCAATAATTTCAGTTCTTCCATGGCCAATCTGGCAAAGCCAAAGGTTGGCCATAGCGTCTATATATTGTTTCCCTTTATCGTCCCAAAGTAGACAACCTTCTCCACGGACAATATTCACAAAGTCAGATTCGGCTTTTGAGGGTGGGGCGAATCCGTGAAGCAGGGAGTGTGTCTGTTGTGTCATTCTAAGAGCCTCCTTTTTAAATCAAATGGTATGTCAGGTCGTATTGGTTGACGATCAGGTGGTTTAGTCAATATCCAACCAAAAACTAGCAGCACGATCATTATTATTGAAGTTGTGATCCAAACAACTGTGTCATTTGTAGTTTGGTAAATCACTGCTGCAACAATCGAAGCTAAAGCTCCAGCTGCGACTTCAGTTGCGCCTGCCAGACCTTGTGCGGCAGCTTGACGTTCTTCAGGTACTGAAACTGAAACGAGCATTGGTCCTGCAGGAAAACCTAATCCCTCGAAGAGAGAACAAAGAATTGTTAAAATAATGAGAGTTAAAAGACCTTCAAACATTCCAAAGCTAGCAACAAAGACAGTGCAAATGCTCATAGTTCCTAAGGTCCAACGTCTTGCTCCAAAGCGTTGAGCTAGGATCCCACCTTTCATCGCTAAGAGAGGGATTGGAAGTGCTGCGAGGGTGAGTCCAACACCGATTTGCCATTGTGACGCACCTCGAAAGTCAAGTTCTAGAACCCAAACAGACTCAAAAGCTCCAATAAAAACAAAATAAGCACTCAGTATTAAAAGAGCTCCGTTAAGTCTTCGAATACGAAATAAATCTAAGGGCTTTTTCTTTTGAATATCACGTTCAGCTGCATCAGGTTTGGCCTTCCATGCTGTAGGCAACAACAAGACTAGAGCTGCACCCATTACCCAAAAAGGCGTTCTGAAATTACCCACAGCGTTTAGGGCTGCAGTAAGACCTGGTCCTACGACCCAGCCGGCTACATCGTATGCTCCTAACTTTCCAAGATTTTTTCCTAACTCATCTGGGTTAGCGACAATGACAGTTCTACGAGCAGCGGGAGAAGCTGCTCCTAGGGCAAAACCAAACAAACTTCTACCAATTATGAAATACCAAAGTGAATCACCTACAGCCATAAAAAAAAGGGCGATGATCCCCAAGAGTAAACCTGATTTAAGAAGTATTGGAGAGCGGCCACGATCGGCATGCGGGGAAAGAGTTATCAATGCAATAAAGGAAGAAGCAAATCCACAGAAAATAGTTAAGCCAATCTCAAAGTTTGAAAACCCAAGTTCTTGCTTAAATTCTGCGACTAAAGTGACGACACTAGACAATCCTGCAGACATTCCAAAAAGTATTAAAAAATAGGGAAGCAACTTTGGGTTACTGGTATTTCGAGAGTCATCAGACATTGCAGAAGTTTATTTCAATCTTGTTCTTCACAATAACTTTCAAGTGTTAAGAAACTATTTTTCTGTGGCAATATCAATTTAGAAATGAGGAAACAAAATTGGGTAACGAATTTGATAGATACAGACATCAACACGACAAGGGTGTGGGGGCAAAGATTTCATGGTTGTTGAACATTCCAAAATTCTGGAACTCTCCTTTAAGTAAAGAGGTGATTCGAATATTAGGACCTGAAAAAGGTGAAAATGTTCTAGATATTGGAGCTGGTATGGGTCCCGCAACAGTAGAAGCTGCTAGCAGAGGAGCGCATGTTGTTGCTGTTGACCCATCTAGATTCATGAGGGCAGTTTTAGGTTTTAGAAGGCAGTTTCAAAAAAACCCTGGACTTATAACAGTCGAAGCTGGTGTAGCGGAAAGAATTCCCTTATCAAAAGGTTCAACTGATGTGGTTTTTGCAGTTAACGCAGTCCATCACTGGGTTGATCTAGAAGCTTCGATAGAAGAAATTGTGCGAGTGTCTTCAAGTCAAGGCAGGGTTCTTTTGGTTGATGAAGATTTCACTAATCCTGATCATCCTCAGCATGAGAAACACCATGATCATGAAGAGGAAATGACGAAGGTGGATGTTGATATGATCAAGAGTATTTTTGAAAGTTACGGTGTTGAAGCGACTGGTGAGAAAGTTTCACTTGCTGGATTACCAGTAAAGTTGATTAAAGCTAATGTCCACTAATGCTTTATGATTTTTGATTGGGGAGTATGAAATGCCACAAATCCAAACCAATGGTGTCAATCTTGAAGTAGAGACGATGGGAAACAGTGAGAAGCCCGCGGTTCTTTTAGTTATGGGGCTTGGAGCGCAAATGACTGCTTGGCCTGATGATTTTTGCAGTCAACTTTCTGAACGGGGCTATTTTGTTATCCGTTTCGACAACAGGGATGTCGGATTATCAACTTGGTTTGATGAAACAGGTGAACCAAATATGAACAGAACCTATCTATCTCACTTATTTGGACGAAAGATAAAGTCGCCTTATTCACTTTCTGACATGGCCGACGACGCCGTCGGTATTTTAGATTTCTTGGGCATTGAGCAAGTTCATTTGGTCGGAGCATCGATGGGAGGCATGATTGCACAAAGATTCGCTTTAAATCATCCTAAAAGAGTAATGTCCCTTTGTTCAATTATGTCCACTCCACGTTTTATTAGACCTGAATATCAGCTGACTCTTGAACTGATGGAACCGGATTCTGGAACTAGAGAAGGCAGAATAGAAAGTGGTATTAAATCAGCAAGATTGATTCATGGTGAAAAGTTTCTACTTCCAGAAAATCTTCGTGAGCTAGTTGCGGCTTCTATTGATCGTGCATGGCACCCGGCAGGAACAACAAGACAGTTAACTGCGATATTGGCTGATGGTGACCGTAGACCAGAATTAAGGCAACTTTCAGTTCCAACAACAGTTATTCATGGCACGGCTGATCGACTAGTGCCACCCAAAGGAGGAAAAGAAACAGCTGAAGCTATTGAAGGTTCGCATCTTGTCCAAATAGAAGGCATGGGTCACAGTTTGCCTACAGAGGTATGGCAAGAAATTTTTCAGACTTTTGACGAATTAGTAGCTAGATCTGAGTATTAAATAAGTCTCGTATTGTTTATTGCGTTGCTTCATTTATGAGCCAACGAAAAATTGGATCTGCCCCTGGAAGTAGTTCGGGGTGCCACTGAACGGCAAGCATACGACTTCTAGTGCTTTCTACCGCTTCAATTATTTCTTCAGTTGCGTTACCCTCTGATGACCATCCGACTACCTTTAAATTTTCGCCAATTTTTTTAATTGCTTGGTGATGTAGCGAGTTGACTTCAATTTCAGAACCATAGATTTCTGACAACTGAGATCCTGATTCAAAGTGCACTTTATGATGCTTGTCATCGCAAGGCTTGTTGATGTTTGCATGGTCTGGAATATCTTGAAAGAGGGTTCCTCCTGCATGAACATTGATGACTTGTATGCCTCTGCAAATACCTAAAACAGGTACATCATTTTCGATAGCTCCGTTTAAGATTTCAAATTCATGTTCATCCCGCCCAGGTTCAAATTTGCTAAGACTAGGGTCTTCTTCCGGAGAATGAATCGTTGGATCCACATCTGCTCCACCGCTAAGAAGCACTCCATCCAGCTTTGATACGATTTCAGCTTTCGAATCTCTTGGTATCAGTACAGGTATGCCACCAGCCAAACTTACTTGTCGCCCATAATTTGTGAAATACAGATCAATATCTAGTTCGCCTTGAACAGAAAGTATTCCATCTACGTCAGCTCCCTTTTTTCGACGTCCAGTTATACCGATTAGAGGAGGACCGTTCATTTGTTTTCTTTCATTATTCAATTCTAAAACTTTGTTTAGCAGATATGCCAAAAGCTGATCTTATTAACAAAAAACGGTTGTATGACTGAATGTGTCTCACCCATTGCATAATCTCGTTATATGGACTCATCGGTGATTATTGTCGTTTTATTAATTGCTTTAACTACTAGTGTTTTGGTCTCAGTAAAAACTCTGAGAAATCAAAAAGTTTCTTCACACATGAAATCAGATGAGTCAGAAGATGAAGTTTCATCAATGCTGGAACGTCTAACTTCAGACTTGAAGGTTCAAATGGGAGAACTCGCAACTAAAGCACTCCAAGACAATAATGAGCAGTTTCTGACCTTGGCTTCCGAAAGAATGAATGTTGTGAAAGAACAAACAAAGGGGTTACTAGATCCTTTCGTTAAACAGATTGACCAATTAGGAAAAACGGTTAGTGAACTCCGTTCTGCTCATGACAAAGAGAAAGGTGTAGTCGAAACTTTAACTTCGAGAATGGGTGAGCTTAGTGCGTCAAATGTGGCTCTGACTGAAGCCTTGCGTTCACCCACTGCACGTGGGGCATGGGGCGAAAACCAACTGCGTAATGTAATCGAATTAGCAGGCATGACTCCTTACTGTGATTATGAAGAACAATCAACAGGAGAAAATAGGAGCGGCAATATTATACGCCCCGATGTCATAGTACGGCTCCCTAATGGTGCTTATCTAGCGGTAGATGCAAAAGTTCCTTTAGATGCATACTTGGAAGCACAGGAGTCTTCAGATCAAGTTGAGATTGAAAATCACTTATCACGCCATGCAACAGCTTTAAGAGCACATGTAAACGCGCTAGCAAGTCGTAAATATTGGGAGCTAAATGATGGTCCAGCGCCTGAGTTTGTAGTTCTATTTGTTCCCGGGGAGTCGTTTTTAGCTGACGCTTTAAGAGTTGATGTTTCACTATTGCAAGATGCTATGGAAAAAAGAGTCTTACTCGCTTCTCCTGTTAACCTTTTAGCTCTTCTATGGGCAGTTGCTAGAGGATGGCAAGAAGCTCGTATTACGGAACATGCTAAAGAAATTGCTGATCTTGGAGAAGAACTTTATGAAAGAATAGGCACAGTACTCGGGCATATCGATAAGACAGGACGGGGTTTAACTTCCGCAGTAAATGCCTATAACACTATGGTCGGTTCGGTTGATGGACGTTTGATGGTGACTCTTAGAAAATTCCCAAATTTAGGTATTGGCAATGATGAAATTTCTTCACCAGAAGAATTAGAAGCTAAACCTCGAGATTTACAAGTTGATGAAATGCAAGGTCTCTCTTCGCCTGAGATCTAGAGCCAAATTCAAATTTTTACTAATGGCTAAAAAGTGTCTGTCAGTAAGCAAAGCGCTAACCTCTTAATTCAACCGATATTTTTTGGTTAACCTTCTGTAATAAGAAAAACGAGGAGAATGAGATGTCTAATGAAGTGCGTGCCGCGATGGTTCAAACAAGGTGGACAGGCGATAAAGAATCCATGATTGATCTCCATGAAGAATATCTTCGCGAAGCAGCCAGCCAAGGTGCCCAGATTATGTGTTTTCAGGAACTATTTTACGGTCCTTATTTTTGTCAAGTTCAAGAAGTTGAATACTACGGTTATGCGGAAGCAATACCAGACGGGCCAACTGTGAAGCGTTTTCAGGAACTAGCGAGCGAATTAGGGATGGTTTTAGTTCTGCCAATGTATGAGAAAGAAAAAGAAGGTTTCCTTTATAACACAGCGGCGGTGATTGATGCTGACGGAACTTACCTAGGTAAATATCGCAAAACTCATATACCGCAGGTCAATGGTTTTTGGGAGAAATTTTACTTTAAGCCTGGCAATTCAGGCTTTCCTGTTTTTCAAACAGCTGTAGGCCGGGTCGGAGTTTATATATGTTACGACAGGCATTTTCCAGAAGGTTGGCGTGCTTTGGGAATGAACGGAGCTCAAATTGTTTTCAATCCATCAGCGACAAGTAGGGGTCTTTCTTCATATCTTTGGAAGCTTGAACAGCCTGCATCAGCAGTTGCAAATATGTATTTTGTGGGAGCTATAAACCGGGTTGGAATCGAACCTCTAGGTGAAAATGATTTCTATGGCACAACTTATTTTGTCGATCCGCGCGGACAGTTTGTTGGAGATGTTTGTTCAGATCAAGAAGAGGAATTGATAATTCGAGATTTGGATTTAGATATGATCGACGAAGTGAGAAATCAGTGGGCCTTTTATAGGGATCGCAGACCAAGCACATATGAAGATCTGGTCACTCCATAGATCGAGAGACAAGGACAAAAATGTCTACTAATTCAGAACTATTTAAACGCCATTCTGAGGTTCTTCCCTCATGGTTGGCTCTTTATTATGACCCACCCATTTCAATGGATTATGGAGAGGGTCGCCATGTCTATGATGTTGAAGGTAATCGATATCTTGATTTTTTCGGTGGAATCCTTACAACGAGTCTTGGCTACGATATTCCCGAAGTTACTGAAGCAATAAATAAACAGGCATCAAAGGTTCTGCACTCTTCGACTCTGTATTTGTCTGAACCAATGATTGAGCTAGCAGAATTGGTAACAGAACTTTCAGGAATACCAGATGCCAGAGTTTTCTTTACTACTTCTGGTACGGAGGCTAATGATGCAGCTTTATTGTTGGCAACGGCATATCGTCGTTCTAATCAAATATTGGCATTGAGAAATAGTTACCATGGACGTTCTTTTTCGACCGTAGCCATTACATCACATAGGTCTTGGTCACCTACTAGTTTGAGTGGTCTCTCTGTAAATTACGTGCATGGTGGATATAGATTGCGAAGCCCATTTAACGGCTTTGATGACGAAAGCTATACTCAAGCTTGCGTTGACGACCTTGTCCAAGTTTTTGACATGATGACTTCAGGAGACGTGGCGACAATGATTGCAGAGCCAATTCAAGGAGTAGGTGGTTTTGCTACTCCACCTGATGGTTTTTTTGGTGCAATGAAAAAAGAGTTAGATAATAGAGGGGTTTTGTTCATTTCTGATGAAGTTCAAACGGGATGGGGACGAACCGGTGAAAATTTCTGGGGTTATCAAGCCCATGGAATGGTTCCTGACATGATGACGTTTGCAAAAGGAGTTGGAAATGGACTTGCTTTGGGAGGTGTAGTAGCTCGGGCAGAAGTCATGGAAGCAATGCCAGCTAATTCCATTTCTACTTTTGGGGGTAATCCAATTGCATCAGCTGGAGCTTTAGCCACCATTAAATACATGCTTGAACATGACACGCAGAAAAATTCAAAAGAAATGGGAAAGAGGTTAACTGAGGGAATCAGTCAAGCGGTTGAGGATTCACCTGTTATTGCAGAGATTCGTGGAAGAGGGCTGATGGTTGCAATAGAGACCGTGGTACCAGACTCTATTGAGCCTAATGCACCTGCCGCTGCTCAATTAATGGAAGCCGCAAGAGCTTCTGGGTTACTAATTGGCAAGGGAGGACTCTATGGAAATGTCATACGTATAGCTCCACCCTTGACCGTGACAGCTGAAGAAATTGATGAAGGAATTGCGATCTTGAATGAGGCTATAAAGGATTTACATAATTAAAGTCTGATTATAAGGAGGAGATATGACGACTCTAATAAAAAATGGAACTGTAGTTACAACCACTGGACGACATGAGGCAGATGTCCTTATTGACGGAGAGAAAATCGCAGCAATTTTGCAACCAGGTAGTTCAGCAGCCACAAGTGCTGAAACGGGAGCAGAAAAAGTAATTGACGCAGCTGGAAAATATGTTGTGCCCGGAGGAATTGATTGTCATACACATATGGAACTTCCATTCGGAGGTACTTTTGCATCTGATACTTTCGAAATTGGTACACGAGCTGCAGCGTGGGGTGGAACAACGACAATTATTGATTTTGCTGTCCAGAAACATGAAGAAAATGTTCGAGAATGTCTTGATTCATGGTTCGCTAAAGCGGAAGGTGAGTGTGCCATCGATTATGCATTCCATATGATTTTGGGTGGTGTAGATGATGCAGCGCTAAAGGAGATGGATGCTTTAGTAGATGAAGGTATAACCAGCTTCAAATTGTTTATGGCGTATCCGGGTGTTTTTTATAGTGATGATGGTCAGATCTTAAAAGTTATGCAGAAAGCTTCAGAAAATGGAGCGATGATCTGTATGCATGCAGAAAATGGTATTGCTATTGACGTAATAGCTGAACAGGCTGCGTCGCGTGGGCAGACTGATCCCATTTATCACGGAATTACTAGACCTTCGAGACTTGAAGGTGAAGCAACGAATAGAGCTATTCAATTGGCCCTTGTTGCAGGAGCACCTGTTTACTTTGTTCATCTTTCGGCTAGTGAAGCATTAGAGCGCGTTGCTGCGGCTCGTAACGAAGGGCATAACGTTTATGCCGAAACGTGCCCTCAATACTTGTATTTAAATTTGGAAGACCATTTGGGGGCTCCAGGTTTTGCAGGAGCTGGCTATGTGTGCTCACCACCACTAAGAACCAAAGAGCATACGCATCATAAAGATCTGTGGAGAGGACTTCGAACCAATGACCTAGCTGTAGTGTCAACGGATCATTGTCCGTTTTGCATGAAAGAACAGAAAGAGTTAGGGCTTGAAGATTTTAGAGCAATTCCTAATGGTATAGGTGGGGTGGAACATCGTATGGACCTTATATATCAGGGAGTTGTTATGGGGGAGCTAACTTTGGAGCGTTGGGTTGAAACTTGTTCTACAACTCCGGCTCGAATGTTTGGTCTTTACCCCCAGAAAGGTGTAATAGCTGCTGGTTCTGACGCAGACGTAGTTATTTATGACCCGAATGCAAAAACACACATTTCAGTTGATACTCACCATATGAGTATGGATTATTCCGCGTACGAGGGGTTTGACATAGATGGTCATGTAGACACAGTAATTTCACGAGGGAAAGTGCTTATAGAAGATGGTGCCTATCATGGGTCAAAAGGAGATGGGCGTTACTTGCGTCGAGGTCTTTCTTCATATTTGATTTGATCGCCAATCACACTGAGGTTATCTATGCGCAAAATTACACATTTAATTGATTCAAAAAGCGTCGAATCCACTTCAGGAAATGTAGGACCTGTATTTAATCCTGCTACCGGAGAGCAGACAGGTGAAGTAGATCTTGCTTCAGTTGAAGAGGTGGATCTGGCAGTTGAATCATCGAAAAAAGCTTTTGAGGAATGGGGGAATGTCTCTATAGCTAGAAGAGTCAAGCTCTTGCACGATTTTAGGAATTTGGTTATTCAAAATGAGGCTGAAATAGCTTCAAGATTGACACAGGAACATGGGAAAGTAGCTGATGATGCAAGAGGAGAGGTAGCAAGAGGTATAGAGAATATAGAATTTGCTTGTGGATTCGCAGATTCCTTGAAAGGTACATACAGTGAACAGGCTTCAACAGGGGTTGATGTTTATACAGTAAGGCAGCCTCTTGGTGTTTGTGCAGGAATAACCCCTTTCAATTTCCCTGCAATGGTTCCCTTGTGGATGGTTCCCAATGCAGTTGCGTGTGGCAATACATTCGTGTTGAAACCATCTGAAAGAGATCCGTCGGCACCAAGGTTTTTGATTGAGTTGATACAGGAGGCTGGGTTTCCACAAGGAGTAGTTAACTTAGTAAATGGCGACAAAATCGCAGTTGATAGGTTGTTAGAGCATCCAGATATTTCTGCTATCAGTTTTGTGGGATCAACACCAATCGCGAAGTATGTATATTCAACCGGTACATCTCAAGGGAAACGAGTTCAGGCTCTTGGGGGTGCTAAAAATCATATGTTGGTCCTTCCTGATGCCGACTTGGATCTTGCAGCAGATTCAGCGGTTTCAGCTGCTTATGGGTCAGCCGGTGAAAGATGTATGGCGATTTCTGTGGTTGTAGCAATTGGTGAAATTGCCGACCCACTAGTCGATGCCATCAAGCTAAGAATGGAAAAATTGGTAATCGGTCCGGGTGAAGATCCAAACTCTGAGATGGGACCACTTATCACGCAGGAACACCGAGACAAGGTTGCAGGATACGTTGGGATTGGAGCTGAAGAAGGCGCACATCTGATTGTTGACGGTCGTGAACAGGTCTTCGAAAATGAGGGATTTTTTATTGGAGTTTCACTTTTAGACCATGTGACGACCGATATGAGTGTTTACAAAGAGGAGATTTTCGGACCTGTTCTGACTGTAGTTAGGGTTGATAATTACAATCAAGCGGTAGAAATGATTTCAAGTAACCCATATGGAAATGGTGCAGCAATTTTCACACGTGATGGAGGTACTGCACGTCAATTCCAGCAAGATGCTGAGGCTGGAATGGTAGGCATTAATGTTCCCATACCGGTTCCAGTTGGATATCACTCATTTGGTGGGTGGAATGATTCTCTTTTTGGAGATACGACTATGTACGGACCAGAAGGTTTGAATTTCTTTACAAGACCTAAAGTAATTACAAGTCGGTGGCCCGATCCCACAACTAGTCAAGTGGATCTAGGGTTTCCCCAAAATAATTAGAATTAGCAAGGAGAAATAATGGATTTTGGTGTTGTTCTTCAGACAGATCCACCGGCATCAAGGGTGATAGACCTCACAGCTAGAGCAGAACAGCTAGGTTTTACTCACGGTTACACGTTTGATAGCCATGTTCTGTGGCAAGAGCCTTTTGTAATTTTTAGTGCGATGCTTGCTGCCACAAAGACAATGAAGGTCGGACCTATGGTTACGAATCCAGGTACACGAGACTGGACGGTAATTGCTTCTTTATTCGCGACTTTAAATGATATGTACGGGGAACGAACAGTTTGTGGAATAGGTCGAGGGGATTCAGCAATGAGAGTTATAGGTTACCCTCCATGCAACCTCGCCACCCTTGAAGAATCGATCAATGTAATAAAAACACTTGCAGAGGGTGGAGAGGTTGAGTACAACGACACAACACAGTCATTTCCTTGGCGTAAAGGAGGTACTTTGCCAGTATGGATGGCAGCTTATGGTCCTAAGGCTTTAGCTTTGTGTGGACGGGTATGTGATGGATTTGTTCTCCAATTAGCTGATCCACAAATTGCTGAGTGGACAATTAAAGCTGTTAGACAATCTGCAGAAGACGCTGGTCGCGATCCAAATGAGGTAACAATTTGTGTTGTCGCTCCTGCGTATGTAGGAGATGATTTATCTCACCAAAGAGATCAAGTCAGATGGTTTGGTGGGATGGTAGGGAACCACGTGGCAGATTTAGTCAAACGATACGGGTCAGATGGATCTTTAGTTCCTGAAGCGCTTACAGACTATATAAATGCTAGAGAAGGCTACGATTATTCTGAACATGGACGAGCAGGCAACACTCATACAGATTTTGTTCCAGATGAAATAATCGATAGGTTTTGCATTCTTGGTGATGTTGAATCCCATATTGAAAGACTTTCTGAGTTAAAAGCTTTGGGAGTAGATCAATTTGCGGTTTATCTGATGCATGATCAGAAAGATGAGACACTGGAAGCCTATGGTCAGAGTATTATTCCAGTTTTTAAAAAGTGAAGATTTGATTCGAATTAAAAGTTTCAGAGGTGATTGTGACTAAACGAAAGGCTCTCAGAACAGCTCTCACGGTATTAGTTACGCTTATTCTGTTTGTGCTTTTTTGGGAAGGTTACAAATGGATGGGTCAACAGACTGATGATCATTGGCCAGGTACAGGATTCGGTTTACCTGTTTCAACCGACGACCTAACTATGCCACACTCAGGTGACATTTTTAAAGAACTGACAGATGATATTCGTGCAGGTAGAGAAACTTTACCGATGACTGTTTATCTCGCCAAGAAAGCAGGGTTTACTTTTCTTGAAGCCGCTATTGGATTTTCTTTAGGAGTGATCGTTGGACTTGTGCTAGCAATATTCATGTTGAGATGGAGATTTGCGGAAAGAGGTTTTCTCCCTTGGATAAATGTTTCTCAGACTGTCCCGCTTATCGCGTTAGCTCCAATAGTCGTAACTTGGGCCAGATTACAGGGATATCCTGACATGGTTGGAATCTCTTTGATCGCAACTTATCTGACCTTTTTCCCAGTTGCAGTAAGTGGGTTGAGAGGTCTTCAATCACCTGACAGTAGTGACGTGGAACTCATGCACTCCTATGCTGCATCATGGTCATCAACTTTAATAAAGCTTAGATTACCGGCAGCTAGACCTTTTCTTTTTCCAGCATTCAAACTTGCAGCTACATTGAGTGTTGTCGGTTCAATTGTTGGTGAAATTTCTATTGGTACCAAAACTGGTTTAGGAAGAGCCATTTTGGATTTTGCACAAAGATACGCAGTATGGCCAGAAAGGCTTTACAGCTCAGTAATAGCTGCTTCCTTGTTGGGCTTATTCGTATTTGGGCTTGTTAACGCTGCGGAATGGTTAGTCATTAAAAGAGGAAGAGAGGTTCTCAAATGATAGAAAACAGCGAAAACTTAGAAGAAGCTGTTTCAATCAGAGCAGCTGACAAGGTATTTAATCCAGACAGCGACAATGAAGTTCAAGCTTTATTAGGAATCGATCTGGACATAAAAGAAGGTGATTTTATTTCACTCATCGGTCCTTCAGGTTGTGGAAAGTCGACTCTTTTGAGATTGATCGCTGACTTACTTGTCCCAACAGCCGGAGAAGTAAAAGTTTTCGGTAAAACTGCTAATCAAGCAAGACTTGACCAAGATTACGGCATGGTTTTTCAACACTCTGGTCTGTTTGACTGGAGAGATGTTTCAGCGAATATTGAATTACCACTTGAGCTTAAGGGATGGTCTAAAGCCGACCGGCAAGCACGTTCTAGAGAAATGTTAGAGCTAGTCAGATTAGAGGAGTTCAAAGATCATTATCCAAGACAATTGTCAGGTGGCATGCAACAGCGTGTGTCGATAGCTCGAGCTTTATCTTTTGAACCGCGCTTGTTGCTTATGGATGAACCTTTTGGCGCTTTAGATGAAATGACTCGAGAGCATATGCAAGTTGAGCTGCTGCGAATATGGCGTGAAACAGGAACTACTGTTGTATTCGTCACCCACTCAATACCTGAAGCAGCATTTCTTTCCTCAAAAGTGGTTGTGCTTTCTCCAAGACCAGGAAGAATTCATTCTGAGATAACAGTTGATTTAGGTTCTCGTAGCGATCAAACCAGAGAAGACCCTAAATTCTTTCAAGCTACGACAGAAGTGCGTGAAGCCCTCCGAGCGGTAGAGGCTAGTTAATGAAAAATCTCAGGACAGCTTCTGTTTTACCTCCAGTGCTTGTTGGCATTATTGGTCTAGCGCTGTGGGAAGGAGCAGTTACAGTTTTTGAAATTAAAGAGTTTTTACTGCCTAAACCTTCATCTATTTGGGCTCGGTTAATTGATGAATGGGCAGTTTTGAGACATGCAACATGGGAAACCGGAAAGATTGCAATAAGTGGATTATTAATTGGAATATTACTAGGTGTTTTATTGGCTCTGATAACTAATCGTTTCAAAGTTTTAAATGATGGGTTAACTCCTTTCGCTATCGCAATAAATGCAACTCCGATTGTTGCACTGGCTCCAATTTTTAATGTTTGGTTCGGTCTCACAGGAACTTTCAGTAATCAAGCTGTAGTGATCGCAGTCGTTTTCTTTCCTGTGTTTATTAATACAGGAAAAGGTCTTAATGAAGTCCATCCCAACGAAATCGAGTTGATGCATTCTTACGCTTCAGGAGATTGGACTATCTTACGCGAAGTACGAATACCAAATGCATTGCCATTTTTCGCTAATTCGCTTCGTTTAGCGGCCCCTCTATCAGTAATTGCAGCGATTGTTGCAGAATATTTCGGCGGACCTCAAGACCGTATTGGCAATGTCATTACATCTAGTGCAGGATTTGCTAAATATGATGTAGCATGGGCCGCCATAGCAATGGCCTCTGGATTGGGGCTATTGTTGTTTGGTAGTGCTCTTGTTACTGAGAGACTAAGTATGCCTTGGCGAATTTCAGGGGATATTAAAGATAACTAACCCGGGAGGGGGAGGAAAGAAAGAATGAATAAACGTTTTACTAGAGGAGTGGTAGCGCTGGTAGCAGCAGTGTCACTTCTTGCTACAGCATGTGGCTCGGATGAAGCTGCTGTGGGTTCGGGTGATTGTGACTCAGTAGACTCAGTCAGCCTTCAACTCCAGTGGGTCACACAAGCTCAATTTGCTGGTTATTTCGCTGCGGTGGATAGAGGCATATACAACGACTACTGCTTGGATGTAACAATTCTTGAAGGTGGCGTAGATATTGTTCCTCAACAACAGTTGGCATCTGGAGCAGTTGACTTTGCTATTTCATGGGTACCGAAAGCTCTTGTTTCACGCGAACAAGGAGCAGACATTGTTAATGTTGCTCAGGTATTCCAGAGATCTGGAACACTTCAGGTTTCTTGGGCTGACGCAGGTATTGGAAGCGATCCAGCAAATCTACGTGGCAAGAAAGTTGGTAACTGGGGATGGGGCAATGAATTCGAACTTGTCGCAGGTCTCAGGGACGCTGGTGTAGAAGATGGTTCATACGAAATGGTAGGTCAGAGTTTCGACATGATGGCCTTGTTGAATAGAGAAATCGATGCAGCCCAGGCAATGATTTACAACGAGTATGCTCAGGTTCTTGAAGCTAAGAATCCTGCAACTGGTCGTCTTTATGAAGCATCTGATCTAGCAATTATTGATTGGAATGATGTAGGTACCGCAATGCTTCAAGATGCAATCTGGGCTAGCGGAGAACGTCTAGCTTCAGATCCAAATTATGAAGATATAACGACACGATTTGTAGCTGGATCTCTTGAAGGTTGGGCACATTGCCGTGACAATGCAGGTGATTGTGTAGATGCTGTTTTAGATAACGGATCAGCATTGGGTGAATCGCATCAAGAGTGGCAGATGAATGAAATCAATAATCTGATTTGGCCATCCCCTGATGGAGCAGGAATGATTAGTTCCGATGCTTGGTCACAGACAGTAGAAGTTGCTACAACTTCAGGTGATCTTCAGGCAGCCCCTGATTCGGGTGCTTATACAAATGAGTATGTAGAAGCTGCTCTGGACATATTGAGTGGTAAGGGTGTTCAAACTTTTGGTAGCGGTTGGCAACCAAAGAGTGTAACTCTTCGAGAAGGTGGCGAATAGATTAAATTTGCAACTCAATAAATTTTAAAAGCAGCCCGGTCTTAAACGACCGGGCTGCTTAGCGTTTATGTTTATTTGAGTTTTTTTATTGGAAAACGCTCTCGATAATTACTGCGACTCCATCTTCATCGTTCGAGGGTGCTACGAAATTAGCTGCTTCTTTCACTGAATTTTCAGCATTTTCCATTGCATAACTCCGACCGGCCCATTTAAGCATGTCAATATCGTTTTGTTCATCACCAAAAGCCCAGGTGTCTTCCTTTTTGATGTTTAGTGTTGATATGAGTTTTTCAAGTGCAGTTGCTTTATTTATATCTGGAGGACCTAGTTCGAAAAAGTTTAAACCCGAAGAAGTAATCTCTACGTTGTCTGTAACTGTTTTTTGAATATGAGTACCAAAATCTGAAAGTTCATATTTTTCATGCCAAGTGAGAATCTTTCGGACAGGTCTAGGATCAAGTTCCAAAACATCATCTATAGGAGGTCCAAGAGGAACTCCGGGAGGTAAACGTTCGGCAAACCCATTTTCTGCTTTTACACCGCGTGTAAATTCGTAAGCGAAGCTAATGCCAGGGATTTCTTTTCTAAGGTTTTTCACGAGGTATTCAGGTAGATCTTGGGGAAGGTATATGTCTTCTAATATTTCTTCACTCGGTAGTTCCACTGTCATGGCTCCATTAGAGCAAACAACGAAATCTGCTCCACCTAGCTTTTCAACAGAATCAAAAGCAACTAACCAAGGTCGACCAGTGGCAATAACAATTCTTGAACCTGTTTTTCTTAATCTTCTAATTGATTCGCAGGTCCTATCGGAAATTGATCCATCAGATCTCGCAAGCGTTCCGTCTACATCTATAGCTATCAGTTGTGGAAGCTGAGATGTTTTATCGTTCACTAGGGCAGTTGGTTTCTGTAAGTAGCAAGATCGAAATAATCACGCCAAAGTGTTATTTTTTCATCAACTACTTCCCAAACCCCACAAACTGGGATTTCGATCCAAGCACCATTCATTTCAAATCTGTCCAAACGTTCATTAAAAACAAGATTTCCATTGCTGGATGATCGATGAACAGGCCAGTCAACATTTGAACAATTTTCTATCATCGGTCCTAGCATCTCTCTAACGTTCTCGGCTCCGAATATTTTTCCCATGGGAACATTGTCATATTCGCAATCTTCTGCGAGGAGTGAAATAGCAGCGTTCATGTCCTTTCTTTCAAGAGCTGAAATAAATTCTTCTACGATTTCTAAAGGTGTCATTTTTTTCTCCTAATTATTCAAGTATCAGATTAATTTTTGTCCTGATATTGGACTGTTCTGTGAGTTCTTCCACCAGAAACTAAAATATTTTGCCCAGTGATCCACGAAGATGCATCTGATGACAAGAAAACTACTGCAGTGGCTATGTCTTCAGGTGTACCCAGACGACCTAGAGGAATAGATGCTGCTATTTCTCTTGCTTTTTCTTCATTTACATCAACCATTTCTCTGTAGGCCTCGGTAATTACCGGTCCTGGCGAAACAGCGTTAACGCGGATATTTTTTTCCGCTAATTCTAAAGCTAATGTTTCAGTCATATTTAGCATTCCTGCTTTTGCAGCAGCGTAAGGTCCAGTAAAAGCAGATCCTCTCATCCCAGCACCTGAAGAAATATTAATTATGCATCCACCCTTAGGCATCCTATTTGCTGCTGCCTTTGCTCCTTGGAATGCAGTTGTGAGATTCAAATCAAGTTGGCTAGAGAAAATTTCATCTGGGGTATCAAGTAGTGTTCGATTTCGTTTTTCATCCGTACCTCCCACATTATTAACCCAGATATCTAAACTGCCAAAAGCTTCTATACAGGCGTCTCCAACACTTTCAGATCCTATTTCTCTTATATCACCGACCACTTCGATGGCTTTGCTGCCAAGTTCTCGGACCATCTGAGCTGTTTCTTTAACATCTTTTTCACGTCTAGCATTAATTACCAGATTCGCTCCAACGTCAGCTAAAGCGATAGCTATACCACGTCCGATTCCCTGTCCCGAACCTGTTACGACTGCAGCTTTATTTTCTAGTTGAAATTTTTTAAGTGTGTTCACGACAGAGAGGTTACGCTCAAGAGCTATGGATACAACAAAGCAGAGATTAGAAAATAAAGTGAGTGTTGTAATAGGTGGAAGTACAGGCTTCGGCAAAGCTACAGTGGAGCTTTTTTCTGAACATGGAGCCAGAGTTATAGTAGTGGGTCGACGTAAAGATTTAGCTGAACAAGTCGCTCAGGAATTCGGTGGAAAAGGTTTTGCTTGTGATGTAGTCGAAGACGGCCAAGTGAAAAACCTGGTGGATTCCGTTTTGGAGACAGAGGGCGCTATTGATGTGGTGGTCAATTACGCCGGATACCAAGAATCGAGAAGAATTCGAGAACTAACTCCTGAGCATGTCCGCCCTATGGTAGAAGTTCAGCTGATCGGCGCTTTGCAAGTAATACAGCATTTTGGAAACGCTATGGCTTCCAATGGAGGAGGGTCAATAATATCTACTTCTTCTTTGACTGCGCACAATCCTTCTACAGGTCATCCTGTTTATGCGGCGTGTAAAAGTGGACTTGAATATTTGACTGAAATTGCAGCCCTAGATTACGGACCTGATGGGGTGAGGGTGAATTGTATTGCTGCTCATTTGATTGAAACTCCAATGACTGAAGGAATTTTCCAAAATAAATTAGTTATCGAAGCGGCACGGCTTCAGACTCCTTTAGGAAGAATGGGTAGTGTAAGTGACATCGCTAATACTGCTCTTTTTTTAGCATCTCAAGAGTCTTCTTATATCTCAGGTCAAACAATTGTTGTGGACGGCGCAGCATCAACGCAAAAACTTCCTTCAGCTTTCGATCTCGAATATTTAGCTTCTGCCAGACCAGAATTATTGGAGTAGCTGTTAAGTCCACCTAATATTAAGTTTTGTAAATCCTCTAAGGATAAAAGGTGGAGTTGTCGGAGGTTCTTCCAAGATTTCAATTGTTGTGAACGATTCAACAATTTTTTCGAGTGCTAAATGAGCTTCTAATCTGGCAAGAGGAGCTCCTATACAGTAATGAACTCCCCAGCCAAAAGCTAAGTGCTGTCTAGAAAGTCTGGGATCACGATCGAATCTAATTGAATCAGGGTCATCCCAAATTTCAGGATCTCGATTCGCCGAAGCAAACATGGCTTGGAGCTTTGTTCCTGCAGGGATTACTGAATCCAGAACAGGGCAGGACGATGAATTCGTTCTGAATAAGCCTTGGACAGGAGAGTCAAATCTAAGGAACTCTTCAATAGCTGGCTCAATCAAATTATGATCATTTTTAAGCTCAGTGAGTAATTCGGGTTGTGCCGAAAGTCGGTAAATCATAAGTGCTAAAAGACTTGCTGTAGTTTCATGTCCGGCAACAAGAAGTTGATGCCCTAGTTGCTGTATTTCTCGTCTAGACAGTTGCCCATTTGAAAAGGCGATAGTCATTGTAGAAATCGCATCGTCGGGTAGTTGATTACCTGTTTCCATTAGCAAAAGTCTTTCTTCGACAAGTTCGTCAATATATGACCAGAGTTCAAGGTTGGCTTTATCAACCAGCTCAAGATCACCACCACCGAGACCAGCAACAATATCATCAGCCCACTTATGGAATTTTTCTCGATCCTTAGGATCAACGCCAAGAATTTCAGCTATAGCAAATGCAGGAAAAGGAAAAGCAAAAAGATCAACAAAATCACCGCTCCCAGGTTTTTCAAAAACTTTCCAAAGGTCATTTCTAATCATTTTGAGCCTGTTTTCGATTGAGCGCATCTTTGAAGGGAGAAAAACCTCTCGAAGAACTTTTCGTTGTCGAGCATGATCTGGGTCGTCAGCTGATCCCAAAACACCACCTTTTTGGTAAAAAACACCGGGACCATCAGAGTTACCCCATAGTTCTGGAGATTTTAAAATTTTAAGAACATCATCGTGTCTACTGACCACATAGAAAGGTGGATCGAAATTTTCTTCACGGTGGAGAGGGCATTTTTCCCGAAGAACACGGTGTCCATCAGATGGCTCAAGATCGTTAGCTCTTTCTAAGTGTGAATATGCCATAGCTTTATGTTTGTTTCTTTGGCTCCCGACTCCAATGAATATCAAAGTCCTGCGCTACATCTAAGACGGTTAAAGAGCGTCCCATTCCAACGCAAAATCCTATTGTGATAGTCAGTTCTAAAATTTCTTCGTCACTGAAATGTTCTTTTAGTCGAATAAAAAACTCGTCGTTAATAGCTTTGTGATCCAGAGCAAAACACTCCGCATATTCGATTGCTAGTTTTTCGCGAGTTGTAAAAGAGTGGTTTTCTTCATACAGGTGAACTGAATGATAGTGTTCCTCGTCAAATCCCTGCTCCATCGCCGATGCAGCTCTTGTATTGAGTCATATATCGCACGCATTTAGTTGGGCGATTCTCATACGTGCGGCTTCACGTTCACGAACAGGTAGGCCGCTTTTTTCATAAACTGCTTTGCTTAAAGCATGTACCCCTTCTCCCATATGAGGTGCTATCGACCAGACTCTGCTCATTTCATTTTCTTCACCGTCAGGAATTTCTATACGCGCCATATGGAGCATCTCCTTAATTTGTTGATAGTTTTCCATCTACTTGTTAAAAACAACTGAAATCAAAATAGCAGAGATAAAGGAAGTTGAAAATGGAGAGCTGGATAACTGATAGCCCATTCAATGAAAGATTCCGATATTACACGCGTGGGAATGCGGATGAAGTAGGTCCAGATCCGTGGAGTCCACTTGGTTGGACGATGGCTTGGGAAAAGGGTTGCTGTCCCGGAGTGGCAGGAGGTTATGTGGAATATGGGGTTTTCGACTTAGAAGAGTTTCCACATGAAACCCGTAGTGTTTTTGGACTTTGGGGTGGCTATTTTTACAACTGTCTCTCGATGACTTGGGTTTTTGGGGTTCGAATGCCTGGTGCCACTCCAGAAGCTATAAACCAAGCATATTTCGGCGATCGCCCTGGAGTTCCTGAATATGAAGAACATCCGGATGATATTAAAGAAGAAGCTGAGGCATTGGTAAATGAAAGTATGGCCTGGGTTATGAGTACTGAGGATTATCCGATGATGGAGGAACGGTCTGAAACTGCCCGTCAGGCTGTGAAAAATCGTCCTGACCACAGTAAGTCATCAAATGAAGAATTGGTTGAATATGCACGTGAAATGGTCGAATTGCTCGAATACGTCTGGGTTCCTTCCTGTGTAGCAGCACTAGCCTGTTCACTTGGCCCTGGTGCAGTTCAGGCTATTTGTGATGGAATTGGACGTTCAGAAGATGCTGTGAAGCTGATGTCTGCAGTCGGAGACGTTGAATCAGCCGGCGCTTCATTTCGTATGTGGGATTTAAGTCGAGTGGTTCGGAACTCGGAAGAACTTTCGGTTGTTTTCGATAGCAATAATGATGAGATTTTAGAAAAAATTAAGTCATCAGATTCAGAAGACGCCCGAGTTTTCTTGGACTTGTGGGACGAATTAATTGAGGAATGTGGGCATCGCGGACCAAATGAATGGGATATGAGATCGCACTCATGGACAACAAAACCTGAATTGCCAATCGGCATGTTAGAGAGATTGCGTTTTCAAGAAGATGACAAATCACCCCACTTAGCTTCTGTTAAGTCAGCCGAAACACGAGAGAAACTAACTGCAGAAGTCTTAGA
>CEUZ01022476.1_pt1 | contig 21742 bp, 19 predicted proteins | sample 361511 | NCBI WGS metagenome assembly CEUZ01 (sample SAMEA2622822, study PRJEB7988) | marine metagenome | biome: marine biome (ENVO:00000447); feature: surface water layer (ENVO:00002042); material: "saline water (ENVO:00002010), including plankton (ENVO:xxxxxxxx)" | depth 5 m
GAATTACAGAACGTTTTGCAATTCGTGAACAACCAATGATACCAAATCTTAGCGGTTCCATTTTTCTCACAGGTAAGAAATTATTCCCCTTACATGTGGACCAACAAAGTTTTCAATCTTCATTAATTGTTTAATTTGATATAATGTAATCCAAATGAAAGAATCTGGAATTTTTAATTCTTCATCTTCTTTTACTTCAACAATCATGTTATAGTTTGATTTTAAGTGAAATCTACCTCCATCTTCTGATTGCCACTTTGCATAGATTATCTTTGGATTGTTTTCTTCATCAAAATATTCGGCAAATAATGGTTTTGAACCACCATGAGCTTTTAACAAATTACTTGTTGTAGCTTGTAATGTAGGAGATAGTTGTAATTTTCCAATATTACCCGGTTCAGCTTTTGCTTGTAAAAGATAATGTGGTATGCCATTGATTCTTTTCATTACAATTCCTAAAATTCCACCAGGATTTTTTGCAATCATCGGTTGTGTCCATCCTTTTTTTCCAACTTCACGATCAAATGTATTAGAAGCTTTCACGCCGATTACTTCAAAGAATCCTCCTGATTCATGTTTTACGTTACCTGAATTAGGATCCACATTCCATTTATCCAAATCATTAATCCCAATTTCTTCAACAATCATATCTGATTCTTCACGCTTTTTGTTAAACCAATCAATAATGAAATCTAGCTTATTGATCTGATTATCATCTCTTAGTGAATCTAACATAGTTTCAATTCGTAATAATGCATCAGAATCCAAATTATAGTCATTTTTTTCTAAAACTGATTTAATTTCGTCAATTATCATAGGAACTAGTGAATAGGTAGTCTAATTATATTTTCTACTTAAATTTCTGAACACTATCATTAAAGATTGAGATTAATGCAAAAACTTTGAGTAGTATGTTTTATAGGTAAAAATCTAAGAATCATTAAAAGGATCAAAATGAGTGTTATTGTTGGAATTCCTGCATATAATGAAGAAAAAAATATTGCATCAATTATCACAAAATTAAAGAAAATAACTGATAAAATTATTGTATGTGACGACGGTTCAGAGGATCTTACCTCTCAAATCTCCAAAGATCTGGGTGCTCAAGTAATTACACATGAGAAGAATATGGGGTATGGTGCAGCAATTAGGAGTTTATTCTTAAAAGCAAAAGAATTGGAGTGTGATGTTCTAGTAACTTTTGATGCTGATGGCCAACATAGAATTGAAGATATTGAAAAAGTAATAAAACCAATTTCTGAAAATGAATCAGATATTGTAATTGGTTCTCGCTTTTTAGATGATTCTGACAAGGAAGTTCCAAGTTATAGAAAAGTAGGAATTAAAGTTATAACAAAAATCACTAATGCATCTATTAAAAAACAATTAACTGATTCACAAAGTGGATTTAGGGCTTATTCAAAACAAGTTCTAACTAAATTATCTCCATCAGAATTGGGTATGGGAATTTCTACAGAAATACTTATCAAAGCAAGTAGTCATGAGTTTAGAATCACTGAAGTACCAATAAAAATTCTCTATGGTGAAAATACATCTACACATAATCCTGTCTCACATGGTTCATCAGTTCTACTTAGCACAATAAAATTTACTTCCATTGAACATCCATTAAAATTCTATGGAATACCATCTATAGTTTTTCTTATAATTGGAATATCATTTACTGTATGGACGATACAAGAATATGCCATTAGTGGTGATATAATTACAAATGTTGCAATTATTGCAATAGGTTGTGTAATAGTTGGAGTTGTTCTATTACTTTGCGCAATTTTACTTTATTCACTAGTATCTGTAATGCGTGAAGGAAAAAACTAATCAAATGAATCAAAAAATCAATTAGAATTTATCATGACAAATTTTCTACTTTTAGATTATGGCTTTGATTTTGATACATTAAAAAAATGTAAAGATGATTTTACAAAAATAATCTGTTTTGATTTTGATACACATTTACTTCTAGAGAAAAATAACATTCAACACGTTCTTGCTGATGAATATATTGATAAATTAACAATTGAAAAAATTCAGTCAAAAAGTTATTCATTTTCTGAATGGTATATGGATTATAATATTTCTGAATATATGATTTATGAGGGCATTAATTTAGGAAAACTATTTCATATACAATTTATGGATATGTTTGTTCCCTTTATAACAAAATTTGTCCAAATTTGTAATATAATTGAGAAATGCCCAAACATTTCATGTACATCATCATTATATGAAATAGCAAAATTTTTGTCAAAAGATGTCAAACAATTTCCAACAAATCCTAAAATTCAATCTAAAAAAATTTCTCACGAATATCGATTTGGCAAACTAAATTTTTCATTAAATCTTTCAGAGAAGCAATACAAAAAAATCAAAAATGCAACTAATTTTTTCATACGAAATCCTACCAAACATTCAGAAAACAAAAATGCTAAAACTTTCCTTTTTGTAGAAATTGATCCTATTAAGTACAAAAACTTGTTTCTTGATTCTGAAAATTCTGATTATGGTATAACATTATTTAACAATCGTAGACCTGCAGTTTGGAATGTAGATTCATGGAAAATCATAAAAAATTCTCAAACTAATGTAGTCAATTCTAGTTCCATCCTTAATTCCAATTTAAAAAATAAAGTTCTGTTAGCAAAATCGGAATTAAAAAAACAATTAAACTTAATGTGGTCAAAGAGTGATTTTTTTTCTGTTTTCTTTTCTTATGAAGGACATTCTTTTTGGAAAATTTTTTCGCGACAATTTATATCAAAAATTGATTCACAGTTCCTATTTTTTATAGAACAAATTGAATCAACAAAAACATTATTTGATTCAAATAAATTTGATTCAGTTCTAATTTTGTCAGAAGCGGCTGTTGAAGAACAAATCACTCTTCAATTTGCAAAACAAAATGGAATACCAGTTGTGTTATTACAACATGGGGTACCTTATGATACTGAAAATGCTATTACCAGAAATAATTTACTGGGGTTCTTTCCTAATGACTCAAATTTTCTTATTTCTTGGGGAAAACTAATCCAAGAATATGTAGAAAATTTTGGTATAGACAAATCAAAAATACAGAATTTAGGAAATCCAGTCTATGATGATCTATTTAATTCTGATATTGTGACTAAAAATGAATTTGTTTTAATTACAACGTCTCCTCCTATGAAAGATTTTGTAATTGACAACACTATTGATGTTCATAGAAATTACTATTCAATTTTAAAAGAAACTTGTAATTTATTGATTAAATTAAATAAAAAAATAATCATTAAACCACACCCATCATTGGAAGATAATAATTTAGATGATTTTAAAAATTTAAAAAATGTAGAAATTATAAAAACTGGTGATATAATTCCTTTAATTAAAAATTGTGAATTATTAATTACATTTGATTTGTCAACAACAATTCTTGAAGCTCAGATTCTAAAGAAACCCGTACTAAGTATATCTTTAAGGGATTATGGATTTGGAAAATCTAAAATTTTTCTAAGAGATACTTGTAAAACTTTACCTATCTCTAAGTCATTAGATGAAATAAAAATGATATTATCAAAAAATTATAATCAAATTCAATCTGACAATACAAAATCTTTCTTAGAAGACTATCTATCTTGTCAAGGTAATTCTGCAAAATCACTATTGAAATTTCTATTAAATTTGTAATCATTGTTATATACGTGATTAATTTCTCAAACTTATGTCACGCTTACAAACTATTAAAGAAATATTCCAACTATACATTAGAAAAAGAAAATTTTACATGTTTCCAATTTTTATCTTACTCTTAGCTCTTGTTGGCGTCACCGCATTAGCTCAATCAGGACTTGTAGCATTCATCTATCCGATATAAGATGCAAACATCCTCTCCTAGATTCAAATCCCTTGCAGTGACTGCAGGATTATCCTTTTGGTTTTTTATTATTACCTCTAGTGCCGGGATATTTTCCATATGGTATCTCATAATCTTTGTAGGAATTCTTCTTTCTATAACTCAGATATTTGCAAAAAAATTATCAAGAGGATTAGATGTTTTTGCTATCTTTAATACCAAAGTCTTCTTAGGAGCACTCTATATTTTTGTCATATCGATTTATGGCATAATATTCAAACTCTTACGAATAGATTTACTGCGTTTAAGAAAACAAAAACAATCCTATTGGCTAGAGACTGAATCCTCAAATGATGCGAGGAAGATGTTCTAGTGTATAATCTTGGTATTTCATGTTATTATCATGATTCAGCAGCTGCATTGTTAAAAGATGGTATTGTAGTTGCAGCAATTGAAGAAGAAAGATTCTCCAGAAAGAAATTTGATGATGATTTTCCTAAACTAGCGATAAAATGGTGTCTTGAAGAAGAAGGGATTTCTCCTTCTGATATTAATTCTGTAGCATTTTATGATAAACCAGTTCTAAAATTTGAAAGATTACTTGATAATTACATTGCAGTAGCACCTAGAGGTCTTTACAGTTTTCTAGATACAATGCCAAAGTGGCTACATAGTAGACTCTGGATAAAAAGTGAAATCAAAAAAGCTCTTGTAGGTTTTCGTGGAGAAATAATATTTCCGGAACATCACATATCTCATGCCGCACATGCATTTTATACATCCCAGTTTGAAGAATCTGCTATTCTTACAATAGATGGAGTAGGTGAATGGAGTACTACCTCATTTGGATATGCAAAAAATAATTCAATTACATTAACTCATGATATTCGTTGGCCTCATTCACTAGGATTATTTTATTCAGCATTTACTTACTTTCTTGGATTTAAAGTAAATGAGGGTGAATACAAACTAATGGGTCTTGCATCATACGGAAAACCAAAGTACTATGATAAAATTGTCAATCATCTCATAGATATCAAAGATGATGGAAGTATTCATCTCGATATGAGTTATTTTGCATTTACATATGATAAAGTAATGACAAATGACAAATTTTCAAAATTATTTGATATTGAACCAAGAAAGAAAGATGAAAAAGCAGAGCAAATCCACTTTGATATTGGTGCAAGTGCACAAAAAGTTTTAGAAGATATATTATTGAAGATGGTTAATCACGTTTACAAAAAATCTAAAATGAAAAATCTTTGTATTGGTGGTGGTGTTGCACTTAATGGGGTTGCAAATTATAGAATATTGAAAGAAGGACCATTTGAGAATGTTCATATTCCACCTTCACCTGGAGATGCAGGAAGTGCAGTTGGATGTGCACAATACCTTTACTACAATTATCACAACAATAACCGTGTAATTCAGAAAAACGTATCTAAAGTAATTACCGAAAATGTATTCGTTGGTCCTTCATATTCTAATGAACAAATACAACAATTCCTAGATTCAAAAAATGTTTCATATGAAAAAATAGAACCTGAACAACTGCTAATTAAAACTGCCAAACTTATCTCTGATGGAAATATTGTTGGTTGGTATCAAGGTAAAATGGAATGGGGTCCTAGAGCTCTTGGATGTAGAAGTATCTTAGCAGATCCAAGAAAAGCTGAGATGAAAGATATTCTTAATGAGAAAATTAAACACAGAGAATCATTTAGACCATTTGCTCCCTCGATTCTAGAAGAGCATGTTTCTGACTATTTTGATATTGATCGTATTAGCCCTTACATGTTGATGGTTGCTCCAGTAAAGAAACCTAATGAAATTCCAGCAGTTACTCATGTTGACGGCACGGGTCGTTTACAAACTGTCAATAGAGATGCAAATCCAATTTATTATGATTTGATCCAAGAATTCCAAAAAATCACTGGTGTTCCTGTAGTTATTAATACTTCAATGAACGTTATGGGTGAACCTATTGTAAATACCCCTGAACAAGCATATCAGATGATAATAAAAACAGATATGGATTATTTAGTTATGGGAAATTATTTGGTGAAAAAATAATGTCAGTACAAGTGGGCTATAAGAAACAATTTTTCTTATACATCTTATTATTTCTAATTCTGATAGTTACAATTGAGTCTGTAGTCCGTATTTATGATCATTATTATCCATCTTGTAGTTTCTATGAAAGTGATGTCTTCGCTGAAATGGATGATGAACTCAAAAGAATAATTTGTCATGATAATGGAAAATTAAAATGGTCACTCAATCCATTACGTCTAGATCCAAATCAACATTTTGAAACCATTAATGTTAATTCCGATGGTTTTAGAGGGCCTGAACTTCAAGACAATTATGATTACAGAATTTTTGTTGTTGGTGGTTCTACAGCTTTTGGAGTTGGCACAACATCTGATAGTAATACAATTCCTGGTTATCTCCAACAATTATTCAATGAAAAATTTCCTGAAAGAAATATTGAAGTGATTAATGCAGGAATACCAAAAGCTTATTCCTTTACAGAATCAGAATTGATTAAAAATTCACTGATAAACTATAATCCTGATATGATTATCATTTATGATGGTTGGAACGATATTACTCATTCATATGATGAATTCCAATCAATTGAAAATACTTCAACTGATGATTTGATTAGGTTAATTAATAGAAGTGATTATTCAACTCCTAAAGTTTTACTTCAACAATATTTTAATTATCAACGAACATCAACTTCAGTTATAGAATTTGATACATCATTTATTTCTGAAAAGACAAATCTATGGAGCAATCAATTAGAAGAAACTTGTAAAATTGCTAAAACAAACAATATCGAAACAACAATTATCTTACAACCATTACTTGGTACTGGAAATAAAATATTATCTAATGAAGAAATGTACTACTATGAACATTATGATTCTGAAACTATGGTCAAATATTATGAATCATATGCTGGTAATCTTGAGAAATTAACTAATTCATGTAACCAAACGTTGGATCTAAGGAATGTTTTTGATCATTACAAAGAAACGATCTATTATGATGCAGGTCATATGAGTGATTTTGGCAACAAGATTATTGCATCACAAATCTATGAGCAACTTTCTCCATTGATAAAAAACGAGATTTCTCAATAAATCATGAAAATATCATTCCTAAGCAAGTTTTTTAATACACATAAAAAATAATTTTCTATGTTTGAAGGAAAGAAGATTTTAATCACTGGCGGAACTGGTTCTTTAGGTCAAGCATTAACAAAACGATTACTAAATGAAGATGTTGATCAAATTAGGATATTCAGTAGGAATGAATTTAAACAGATTGATATGGAAAATAAATTTCGTAGTTCAAAATTACGATTTTTGATTGGAGATATTCGAGATTATGAAAGATTAGAGAGGGCAATTGAAGATATCGACATAGTTTTTCATACTGCTGCCTTAAAACATGTTCCAAAAATTGAGTATAATCCATTTGAAGCAATAAAAACAAATGTCAATGGTTCACAAAATGTCATCAATGCATGTCTTAAAGAAAATGTTGATAGAGCAATTTGTGTTGGAACAGATAAGGCTGTGTCTCCACTAAATACCTATGGTGCAACTAAACTATTAATGGAAAAATTGTTTGTTACTGCAAAAAATTATGTTAACACAAGTAAAACAAAAACTAAGTTCATTGCATTGAGATATGGTAATGTTTTTGGTAGTAGTGGTTCTGTAATTCCAAAATTTATTGAACAAGTACAAAGAAAGGAAAAAATTACAATTACTGATCCTAACATGACAAGATTTAGTATTACAATGAATGAAGCACTAGATTTTATCTTAAATGCAACAAAATTAGGAAATGGTTCCGAAATATTTGTTCCAAAATTACGTTCATATTCTATTTTGGATGTAAAACAGGCTATAACTGAATTATTAGGAGACTACGGTGAGGAAATAGTTGGAATCAGACCTGGTGAAAAATTACACGAAACATTGATCAACAGTGACGAAATTCGAGATGGATGGGAAATTGACAATATGTATATGATCTCAAATCCACTCTGGCAAGAATGGTTATTAGAAAAATCAGATATAAAAAACCCAGAAAATAATAATTCTAAAAAAATATGTCTCTCTGGTTCATATTCTTCGGATAAAGTTGATAGAATCCCAGTTGAAGAATTAAAAAATATTATTGGTGAATCTGGCTTTCTTAATCAGAATTAATTTCATATGTATATTGAATAAGTTTAAAATTATTTTTCTGAAAAAAAGTTATAGATTTTTTATTCTTTGGATTAATATTTGCTAAGAATCGTTCACGAGGATTTTTCTTCATAATTAATTCTAAGGCACTATTTCCGATATCTTTTTGTCGTTCATTTTTCTTAATAAAAATTCCAATTTCATCTTGTTTTGATAAATAGATAGAACCTACTTTTTTCTTGCCATTTTCTATAATGTACCATTTTGTGTAAGGCTTAGATCTAACAAATTTTACATGTTCTGAAAAAGTAGGCATTTTCTTATGCGATATATTCATGAATGATTCTCTCTCTTTTAGTAAATTGAACAGAAATCTATAATCATTTTTATGTACAATTCTAAGTTTTGTATTCGATTTTTTTTCCATCAATTATTAGAAAGTTTTAAAGCGATTAAATTTTTCTGATTTTTGTTTCATATGAAATGTAAGATTATTTCGGAAATTGCCTCTAATTGGGAGGGAAATATGGATAAAGCAAAAAAATTGATAATGGAATCAAATGTAGCGGGTGCAGATGGTGTAAAATTCCAAATGTGGAGAGCATCTGATCTTTACACAACAGATCATCCAGAATGGAATAATATCATAAAATCTGAACTCTCATTTGAACAGACAACTGAATTAAAGCAATATGCTGATGAGGTAGGAATTGATTTTTTTTGCAGTGCTTTCTACCCCGATGCTGTAACACATCTGGAATCATTAAATGTGAAACAGTATAAAGTCGCATCCAGAACTTGTTTATTTGAAGATCCATGGTCACTTGAAACCTTGCAATCAAAAGCAGACACTAAGAAAAAAATCATAATCAGTATGGGGATGGGCGGTGAAAAAAATCGAATCAATGAAATATTTAATGATAATGAAACCCTCTATTGTTATTGTATTTCAGAATATCCAACAAATTTTAATAAAATTAATTGGGATGATGCAAAAAAATTTACGGGTTTTTCAGATCATACATTAGGAATTAATGCAGCAGTAATTTTTGCGTGTTTAAAAAAAGAACAAAATGATGAGGAAGCATATATTGAAAAACATGTAAAACTCAAAGATTCTATTGGTCCAGATGCATCAACATCTATTGATACTGATCAATTGAAAAAATTAGTAGATATTATAAGACAAATTGAAAAAATTTAAACTGAATTATTTATCACTCTGATGATTCTATCTACATCGGTTTTGGATAGATTTGGATGAGTTGGTAGTGTAACAATTTCTTTTCCGATCTTTTCTGTAGTTGGCAATCTAATTTTTGATTTATACATTGAAAGTGTATGAACTGGTTTGTAGTGAGTTCCAGTTTCTATTCCATGTGTTGAAAGAATATCACGTAATTTTTTACGATTTTTAATTATTACCCAATAGAAATGATATGCCGAGTTTTTATCATAAGGCATTTTCCATTCTACATCTAATTCATTAGAATATCTCAATGCAATCTTCTGCCTTTTTTTATTCATAATATCTAATTTTTTTAGTTGTACAAGGCCAATAGCTGCAGAAAATTCATTCATATAATAATTCCAACCAAGTTCTTTAACATCATAATCCGAACCGTGTCTATTTGTAATTCCACACCAACGTTTAGACAAAAGTTTCTTTTTTTGTATACTATGATTTTTATCATTTAATGCAATTAGTCCACCAGTTGGCATGGCTAAATTTTTTACAGGATGAAAGCTAAAGCAAACAAAAGAACCATGTTTACCAATTCTTTTTTTATTAAAAAATGCACCAGCAGAATGTGCTGCATCTTCTATTAGAATAAGATTAAATTTTTTACATAAACGTGAAATTTCTTTTAGATCACAAGGCATTCCACCAAAATGAACAGGAATTATGGCCTTGGTCCTTTTTGAAATTTTCTTAGAAATCTGTTCTGTACTTATACAAAGCGTTTTAGGATCTACATCAACAAATACAGGTATTCCACCATTCTCAATGACTGAATGAGCAGTTGAAACAAATGTTAAAGATGGTAAGATAACTTCTTTATCTCGAATATTACATAATGATAATGCTAAGCTTAACGCTGCAGTTCCACTATTTACACAAACAGAGTTTTTGGAGCCGATAAATTTTTGAAATTTCTTTTCAAATAATTTTACATTGTTTTCACCTAAACCAGAAGCCCAATAATTACTGTCTAACACTTTTTTTATTGCAATACTCTCTTTTTTGTCAGTTACAGGATCAAATAATTTGATTTTTTTCATTTTAAGAAACCTTATCCTCCTCTAGAGATATTTTATAACCTTCATCTAAAATATGATCCTTGTTTATTTCAAATAATTCAGGTTTTTCTTTAAACAAATTAAGAATATCACTTACCAGAATAGGTGATTTTTTAATTTCTGACGCAATAATCTTAGTCAATTTATAATCATTGTCTCGGTCTACCGTACAACGAATATTTGAGAAATCTTTTTCATATCTAAAATTTGATATCTTAAAATCATCTGGATGATTGTATATGTATGGTGTAACGTGTTCTTTTTCTGATGGTAGTTTAGCATTATTCCAAGCTTTTTCCAAAACATCAAAAGAAAAAATTTCAACAGATATTCCTTGAGGAAATGTTCTTGGAAGAGAGTTTGTAATGTAATCATAATCTTTTGATTTGAATTCTTCAACAACTTTATCAACTACCTGAGGATCATTAAATGGATTATCCGCAGTGACTCTAATGATGATAGAGAAATTATATTTTTTAGCACATTGATAGTATCTGTCTAAAACATTAGTTGAATTTCCTCTAAAACAATCAACTTCCATATTATGGGTAAATTCTGCGATAATATCATCCGATTCTAGTTCAGTTGTTGCTACAACAATTTTATCAACTAGGTTACAAAACTGATGTTGTTTAATTACATAATATAGAATTGGTTGTGAATTATCCAATTTCATCATTACTTTTCCAGGTAATCTGGATGAACCCATTCGAGCCTGAATAATACAGCCAATCATGAAGAACAATTTTGTTCCTATCTATTTAATTCTAGGATCAAATTAAAACAAATTATTCGTGAGAGTTTTAAAGGTAATCTTAGTCATGATTCCATTAAAGAATTAAAATGAATAACAATATTCTATTGTGGCTTAGTGGTGATGTATTACATTTCTCTTTAAGTTACTTTCTAAAGAAAGATTTTGGTTATGATGTTAATGCAATTATTGATGTTCCAGATAAACCAAAGAAGTTTTTTCAAAATCAAAAATTAGTAGATTTTGAAAATATTTGGTATTTTCATGAACATTTAAAAAAACAAACAAAGAAACCGGATATCGAATATTTAAGAAATTTTGAAGAAAGATTTGACATAAATCTTCAACAATTGGCAGTTAATGAAAGAATATTTTATAGATTTAATGATTTTTATAAATTCTCTTCAGAAGAGGTTCTAACAATTTTAGAACAAGAATGTAGATTGTTTGAAGATATCATTTCTCAGGTTAAACCAGATTTCTTTCTTACACCGTTAACAGCATTTCATCACCATCAATTATTTTATGAGATGTGTAGGAAAAAAAATATTAAAACTCTGATGATATACATGTCTAAATTTGGACATAGATGTGTTATTTCACAAGATGTAAACAAACTAGATTTTAAACCAAAATTAAATGATTTCAAATCAAAAGGACGAAATTTTAAAGAATTATTAAATAATTTTGAATCATTTAATATCTCAAAACAAATTGAGGATTATAAAAAAACACAAACTAGTTCTAAATTAACTAAATTACAAGCTATTAGTAATTTCATTTTTAATAATTATTCTAGTAGTAAAACCCATTATACATACTATGGAAGAAAACGATCTAAAGTTGTATTAAATGAAATAAAGAAAACAACCCAATTACGAAATAGAAGATCATTTATTGATAAGAACTTATTAAAACAAATTCCCGAGAATCAAAAATTTGTTTATTATCCGTTACATATAGAACAAGAGAGAAATTTATTGATTGCAGCACCATTTTATACAAACCAAACTGAATTAATTAGAAGTATTGTGAAATCTTTACCTATTGATTACAAGCTGATTGTAAAAGAACATCCTGCTCAGGAAACAAGAGAATGGAGAGATATTTCAGAATATGAAGAAATTATGAATATTCCAAATGTATTATTAACACATCCCGATATTTTATCAAAAGAAATTCTCAAGAAGTGCTCATTAGTTATCACCATTGGAGGTACAACAGGTTTGGAGTCAAATTTTTTCCAAAAACCTTCAATAATCTTAAGCGAAATGGATTATTCTATTATTCCAACTGCAGAATTTGTAAGTAACATAAAAGAACTTCCTGAAAAAATTAAACAAACTCTTCAGAAAGAAGTTATTTCAGATGATCTAGATAAATTTGTACAACTATACGAAGCAAATTCATTTGAATTTGATTATATGCAATTTGTGTCAAAATACCATGAAAAATTTTACTATAATGGAAATCTTCTAGATGCAGAAATTAAAGAAGAAGATATGAAATCTTTCATAGATGACAATAAAGAAATTATACTTAAAGTAACAAATGAACATATTAAAAAGATTGAACAATTCAACAAATTATCACAAGATGAAAAATGAATAAGAATATCAAATTAAAAAAAATTTACGATAATACTTTCAAAAAGAAGAGTAGAGTTCGCGAAACCGATGAATTTAAAGAAGTTTTGAAGATGGAGAAATGGACAGGAAAACATATCCTTGATGTAGGATGTGGTACAGGGAAATTTGCCTATATGATTGCAAAAAAAGGTGGAATAGTAAAAGGAATTGATTATTCTACAACTGCAATTGCAACAGCTCAATCAAAATACAATCATACAAATTTATCATACGAACAAATTGATGTTTCTAAAAAAATATCTGGTAAATATGATGTAATAATCTCAATTGGAACTTTAGAACATATGGATCAACCTTACAAAATGCTAAAAAAATTGAAAAATCATTTGACACCAAATGGTAAGATGATTCTTACTAGTCCAAATTGGACAAATCCACGTGGTTTTATTTTAATGACATTATCTATTCTATTTGATGCTCCAATAACGTTAGCTGATCTTCACTATTTGACACCTGTTGATTTTGTAAAATGGGCGGATAAACTAGACATGAAAATTGATTGGAAAACTATTGAACATTCATGGAGTGGTGGAGACAAGTTAATCATTGATTTAAAACAAAGATTGCCTAAAGTCTTCAAAGATATGAAGGCTAACATTAAACAACAAAAAATTGATTTATTCTTAAAATGGATTAATCATAAGGCATTGCCAATCATTCAGTCGTCTAAAGAAGGTGGGGCTATTGGAATTTATGTATTATCTAAAAGGAAATAATCAGAATGCCAGTTCAAATTTCTTAGAATAATGAATAAAAGGTATTGATGATGTCTTAAAACAAGATAGAGTCAAAAACCGAAAAAATTTTGCTGTTAAAGGAGACGATATCAAATAAATCTGATATTTTTTAGATAGAATAAACTTATGGATGAGATGAAAATGCGATACTATAGTATGAAATGTGTAATTTTAGCAGGAGGATTGGGAACCAGAATTACCGAAGAATCTTATTTAAAACTAAAACCCATCATTATTTGAAATATTATCATTAGAATATGAGATAAATCATATTCATGATGGGTATTGTAGAAGGAGGATTTACAATTTTAAGTTCAAGATATTTAGAGATAGCAACAGGAGTTTCAATAATTACATTTATTCATCTAACAACAATTTGGTTTTCTACATTCTTGGGAATATGTGTATCATTTCAAGAATTATTTGGAAAGAATAGAATTAAATGATTTTATTGTATATTCTCTCTCCTAATCATCATAGTTTATTTTGTAAACCACTAAATCAATTTTTTCTGAAGCAAAAATTAATTCAAAATTTGCTGGAACATTTGGATTGCTTGGATCTAATAAAATCCTCAAAAAGTCATGTTGATTATTAATTAAAGCTTCATGTGGTGTAAATACTAGATAATCTGGAATTGGTTGTAACTTGTTTAATCTATCACTTGGAATACTACTTGTTCCTGAATTTAGTATTTCATGTTCTTTCCAATCCTTTCTAATCAAAAAATTCTCTATCGACTCATTTTCTTCGCCTTCATTAAATAATGTAAAAAGTAATTTGCTATCTACGTATGGTGTTAATAACCAATTATTTGTCATTATATACTTTTTTTCAATATTTGACTCCTTGGACAAAATTTCTCCAGCTTTTTTGTATTCTTCACCTAAAACATTAATATTATTTTCTTCAATTAGATATAAAATTTCTTTGTTAATGCTCTCAAATGGAATACCTGAATTATTTGTTCGATAAAGAACATAAGAATAGCCTAAATCAGAAGCGAATAAACTTGCAATAATTACTATTAAAAATATTTGTAATCCTCTTTTATAGATAAAACGATTATTCATTTTCCTTATTTTTAAATAGATTTCTGGTATCATTTTCATAAAAAATATTGCAGAAAATACACTAATGGAAATTGAAATAATAAAAAATTGCTCACCAGAAAATAATCTTATCACAGACATTATTAAGAAAAAAATTATTGGAATAATCAGAATTGGTAGAAAGTTCTGTTCTATCTTTCTAATATTCATCATGACAAATACAAATATGGGAATTAAACAAATTGCTACACCATGAATTGTAATGTCCCCAAAAACTAATATCATGATTGTAGTAATACATGCAACTGAAATCAAAAATATGAGTTTTTTTCGTGAAAATTCTGTTTTAAAATTATACAATAATCCTCCCAAAAATGGAAATATAGCTACAAATGGAATTATTGGACTAATAGATGTATTACCTATAAAATTAAAATTAAATAAATTTCCTGGAATGTTGTAAAACATATTCCAAAAATAATTTTTTAGAAATAGACCAGGATCTAATAATATCAATTCAACTATTCCATTAGTACCTAAAGACTGTTCCCGAAATTCTGTTGATGCAAATTTTGAACTACTTGCTATATACCATGAACTGTTACCGCCTAAAACTGAATCAAACATAATCTCATTGTAGATTAAAACTGGACTAATTATTAGAAAAAATATGGTAATAAATAAAACACTTTGAGATATTTTCTTTTTAAAATTATTTCTATAAATAATTATGAATATAATATAACTAAGAAATGGTACTACAAATTGATAGCGAATTGTAAAAGCAATTCCTATAAGAAATCCTGAAAATATGATATCTTTTTTAGTTAAATTTTTTTTTGTTATAAAATATAATGATGCGATAAAAAGAAAGAATGGTAAAATCTCATTTTCTGCTTGAATTGAAAAAAATAAAAAATATGGGTTAAAAACCAAAAATAACTGTCCAACAATTGCGGTTTTATGATCCAGAAAATTTCGAATTATATGATATGTAAAATAAATTATTGCTGATGAGCAAATTACAGCAATTATTTTTAATAAATTAAATCCATCATTCACTAATTCATCTAAAAGCGCATAAATTACTGGACCGCCAATTCCTGCATTAGGTATTAGTACATTTTCTCCTTTTCCATGTAAAATTTCTTTTCCCATTTCTAAATAATATTGTCCATCGATATCAAATGTCCAATAATTATGATTAGCAAGTGCAATGTATAGTGCAAGAACAAAAAATGTTAATGTAATAATTATTGGTATTCTTTGAAAATTCACTGATTCAGAGATAATCAAATTATTACCTTTCATCTAAAACTAACCAATTTTTCACGCATATTTGTCTTAATTAGCTATCGTAAGTACTAAATATCAAAATTTCTTTTTTTATATATGTCTAAAGATCTGATTGGAATTTGTGATCTTACACATACTGCAACTGGTTCGTATGCTACTAATCTAATGCCGTATCCTATTGCATCAATTAAATCATATTTGCTGCATTTTTCTGAATTCAAAAATGATTTTGAAGTAAAAATTTTCAAAGATCCCAACAAATTCATTGAATGGTATTTATCTAATAAACCAAAAATTATTGGATTTTCTAACTATGTATGGAATAAGGAATTATCATGTGAATTGGCACGTGAAATTAAATCTAAAAATCCTGAAACATTGATAATATTTGGTGGTCCTAATTTTCCTTTAGATGATCCAAGTAGAGAAAACTGGTTAAAGGAGCATCCTGAAGTTGATCTATACATTATTGGAGAAGCAGAAGAATCATTTTCCAAAATTATTGATATCTGGCAAAAAACACATGATCTAAACAAAATTAAAACAACTGATGTGATCGGATGTTTTGCAATTGTAAATGACAAGTTATTCAAATCTAGTGAGTTTAGTCCTAGAATTCCTCAACTAGATTCAATCCCATCACCATATTTAGAAGGTTATCTAGACGAATTTCTCTCTGATTCTAAATTATCTCCATTACTTGAATCAAATAGAGGTTGTCCATTCACTTGCACATTTTGTGTTGATGGTATTAAAGATCGTTCACGTGTTTATTATAAAGAAGTGTCTAGATTTGAAAAAGAACTAGAGTATATTGCAACTCATTATGAGGGTAAAGTACTGACATTAGCTGATCTCAATTTTGGAATGTATAATCAAGACATAGAAATTTCAAATGCAATAGCGAATATAAAAGAGAAATTTAATTATCCATATTATATCCAAGTTTCTACAGGAAAAAACAACAAACCTAAGGTTCTAAAATGTGCAGAAATTTTGAAGGGAAGCATGAGTTTAGCTGCATCGGTTCAATCATTAGATAAAGAAGTTCTAACAAAAATTAAACGAAAAAATATTCAGGAAGATCAATTACTTGATATGACAAAAGCAGGAAATAAAATGAGTGCAAATACATACTCTGAAGTAATTTTAGCTTTGCCTGGTGATTCTAAGGAAAAACATATGGATACTGTTTTGAAATTAGCTGATTCTGATATGAATTTAATTTCAATGTATCAATGTATGATTTTAGAAGGTTCTGAAATGGGATCGAAATCTTCAAGAGATCAATGGAAAATGGGAACAAAATTTAGAGTTCTTCCAAAATGTTATGGTGTATACAATTTCGATGGAAAAGAAATTCTTTGTGCCGAAATTGAAGAAATTTGTGTTACGACTGAGAGTTTACCAATTGAAGATTATTATGAATGTAGATTGTTTGCATTAACTGAAGGATTATTTTATCAAGATAGAATTTTAGTTGAAATGTATCGATTTTTAGAAAATTTTGGAATCAAGGCTTCCGATGTACTAAGGCAATTACATAAAAACAGAAAAAAGTTCTCAGAAAAACTATTAAAATTATATTCTTCTTTTGATAACGATACGAGAACTGAACTTTGGGATTCTAAAGATGAATTAAGGGAATTCATAAAATCAGATAGAACTGTAATTGATAGATACTATAAAGGTGAATTGGGAAAAAATGTTTTATTTAGATATAGAGCAATTGCAGCCTTAGAGTTATCCGACAGCATTCATGATGAGGTATTCAAAATTATTGAAGAAATGTTAAAAATAAAGAATAATCAGGTATATTTACAGTATAAGGATTATCTGAACGAGCTAAAAGAATTTAGTAAATTAAGAAAAAGAAATGTATTTGATTATGAACAACAATATGAATCTAAATTCAATTATGATTTTAAAACTCTGATGGAAACAGATTTTAAAATTTTACCTAAAAAATTAGAAAAATCAATTACGGTTAGATTTTTTACAAATGATGAAAAAAAGTTAATGATTAAAGAACAAATAGCTGAAAGAGGTTCTGATGTGGATGGAATTGGTAAGATCTTATCAAGAACACTTGGGTCAATGCTTTTGAGAAATGTAGAATTTGAGAATATTGCACATAAACAAAGTGAAAAGGAAAAAATGGTAAAAGAAATTGAAATTCTTGAAAAAGATGTAGGAATAAACCAATCACCTGGTGAATTTGTTTAAATGAAAAACTCACTAAAAATAAAATGTAAAAAAATTAAATTAGTTGTAACTGATGTTGATGGAGTACTAACTGATGGTGGTCGTTATTTCTCCAGTACTGGTGAGTTACTAAAAAAATTTCATGTACGAGATGGTATGGCTGTCAATCTACTATTGAGGCATAATATTAAAACAATAATTTTAACAAAGGAGACATCTAAAATCACTAAGTCATGGGGAAAATCAATGAATATAACAAAAGTATATTCTGGTGCAAAAATTAAAGAAGAAAAACTAAAAATCATATGTGATTCTTTTGACATAATTCCAACAGAAATAGCATTTATTGGTGATGATGTCAATGATCTTAATCTACTAAAAAAAGTTGGAATATCTGCATCACCATTTGATGGAATATCTCAAGTAAAAAAAACAGTAGACTACATATGTAAAAACTCTGGAGGAAATGGTGCATTTAGAGAATTAGCTGACTTAATTCTCCAATCAAAATTTCCTAAGAAAACAAATTGGTATTAAGTTATATTAATTAGAAATTTTTTAAAAGAATAATGGTCTTTATTGTTGCTGAAGTTGGTATAAATCATAATGGAAATATTGATATTGCTAAAAAATTAATCGATGTTGCAGTTTCAGCTGGTTGTGATGCAGTAAAATTTCAGAAACGCTCGGTTGAAAAAGTTTATACAAAAAAACTCTTAGATTCTTCACGTGATAGCCCATGGGGAAAAACTCAACGAGCACAAAAAAACGGATTAGAATTTTCAATATCACAATATAAAATAATTGATAGATACTGTAAATCAAGAAAAATTCCATGGTATGTATCATGCTGGGATATTGATAGCCAAATATCTATGAGAAAATTCAAAACAAAATATAACAAAGTTGCATCTGCCATGTTAATTCATACAAAACTTTTGGAAACAATTGCAAAAGAAAAAAAACATACTTTCATTTCCACTGGAATGAGTACAATGAAAGAAATTGAAAATGCAGTAAAAATTTTTAAAAAATTCAAATGTTCTTTTGAATTAATGCATTCACATAGTGCATATCCGATGAATGTATCTGAAGCAAATTTAAAATTAATTCAAACTTTAAAAAAACAATTCAAATGTAATGTAGGGTATAGTGGTCATGAGAGTTCATCTTACATTGTAAGTCTTTCTGCTGTATTGTTAGGTGCAACATCTATTGAACGACACATAACACTTGATCGTTCAATGTATGGAAGTGATCAAGCAGCTTCCCTTGAACCTGATGGATTACATAGACTAGTTAGAGATATTCGAACTGTTGATAAAATATTGGGTAATGGGAAAAAACGCATTTGGGATTCAGAGCTTCCTGCAAAAAAGAAATTAAGAGAGATTCTTAATTGATATTGTAAGATGAAAAATTTAATTGAAGAATCAATCATATCTCGAATAGATATTGTTCAGAATTCTACTTCTCTTTCAAGTGAAATTGAAGAATCTATTCAAAAAATAATCGAATGTTTAAAAAATCAAAAAAAAATTGTTCTTTTTGGAAATGGAGGTAGTGCAGCTGATGCTCAACATATTGCTGCTGAATTCATTGGTAGATTCAAAAAAGAAAGAAATTCTTTACCTGCAATTTCATTAACAACTGATACCTCAATAATAACTTCTATTTCTAATGATTATTCTTTTGATAATATTTTCAGTCGTCAATGTGAAAGTTTAGTTAATTCTGGAGATGTTGTAATTGCAATATCTACAAGCGGTAATTCCAAAAATATTGAATTAGGAATTAAAGCATCAAAGCAAAATGGTGCATTAATTATTGGATTGTTAGGTAATAATGGTGGAATGATTAGAGAACTTGTCGATATACCTATTATTATAAACTCAACAGATACTGCAAAAATTCAGGAAATGCATCGAATTATTTATCATATAATTTGCGATTTAGTTGAAAAAAATCTATAACCGTCTAAAAAATTATAATCTATTTTTAATATAATCTATTGAGCTAACAGGAGATGGATCAATGTTGTTTAAAACTCCATGATATATGCTACAATAATCAAATAGAAATATTAAATTTACAATTTTTGATAAAATATTTCCTGAAATTGAATTAATCTCAAAAAATTCAATATTCTCTTTCTTAAAAAATTCAATTATTACTTCCCATCTCTCTTTTGTTTTAATATAATCATCTTTACCTCTAATCAAAATTGGTTTTACTTTTGATTTTTTTTCCCATGCGACAATTCCATTATGGCATGCTTCTATAACATCTTCTGTTATGACGTGCATTTTTGAATTTTCTTGTAAAGAATTTTTAAAGCGTATTGCTGCTGACTGTAATCCCCATGGATAATAAATTAATGGAATACCATCAATCCATTTAGCGAGTTCTAATGAAGTATTTCCTGCTTTCAAATTTCCAGAAAAAATTATTTTTTTTGTTTTTTCTAATTCATTTACTGCTTCTAAAAGATTAATTGATTTGATAGGTAATGATTGTTCAAGACTTTTTAATATTGAAAATAGAAATTTTGTAAATGATGCTCTAGGAGAATGAATCATTGGAATTTTTTGATAAAATATGTCATTTTTTGAACAAAATTTCTCTATATTCCCTCCAGAAGAAAAAGCAGCTGTGTGTGCATCTGTTTTTTTTGCATTTTCAAGGATTGCTAATGTTTCTCTTGTATTTCCCGAAATACTTGTAGTTACAACTAATGAATTTTTATCTAAATTATTAGGAATATGATATCCTTTAACGGTGGTAACATGAATATTTTCTTTTGATAAAATAGAACTGATAACGTCCCCTATTGAACCAGAACCTCCCATACCTGAAAAAACTACATGGTTTATTCCTTTGATATCTAATTTCTCTTGATCATTTTCTAAACTGTTTTTTGATATGTTTGGCCAATCATCATAAACTTTATGCATTTTTTGTGTATCAATTTGCTCTAAATCTTTGATATCCATTCTCTAATTTTTGTTATAATCTCTTGTAAAATAGTTAACTATAAAATTAAATGTAAAAAAATAATATATGCCTAATTATTTTTTCATGTATGAGTCTAAAAACTGTTGAATGGAAAGATAATTCAGTCATAATGATTGATCAAACCAAATTACCAAATATCTTGGAATACGTAACTTATACGGACTATAATCAAGTAGCTGATGCAATCCGTACTCTTGTGGTAAGAGGCGCTCCTGCAATTGGAGTATCAGGTGCGTTTGGACTTGCACTTGCATCATTACAAAGTGATGCAACTGAAAAAAATGATTTAATCTCATACATGGAAAATGCAAAAAAAATTCTGTTTGAAACAAGACCTACTGCTGTGAACCTTGCTTGGGGATTAGATAAAATTATGAAAGTTGCTAATGAGGCATCTTCTGTTGAAGAAATAAAAAAAAATGTTGTTGAACATGCTAAAAAAATGGCTGAAGAAGATATTCAAATCAATATGACAATGGGGAAAAATGGTTCTGAATTGTTTAATGATAATGATACTATCATGACTCATTGTAATGCTGGCGCATTAGCTACTGTTGGTTATGGTACTGCATTGGGAGTTATTCGTGCTACCAAAGATAGCGGAAAAAACATCAAAGTAATAGCTACTGAAACACGTCCTATTCAACAGGGTTCTAGATTAACTGCTTT
>CEUZ01108635.1_pt1 | contig 21719 bp, 17 predicted proteins | sample 361511 | NCBI WGS metagenome assembly CEUZ01 (sample SAMEA2622822, study PRJEB7988) | marine metagenome | biome: marine biome (ENVO:00000447); feature: surface water layer (ENVO:00002042); material: "saline water (ENVO:00002010), including plankton (ENVO:xxxxxxxx)" | depth 5 m
ATTCTATTGTTTAAAAATTAAATTAAGATATTAAAATTTTTAATGGCTCTAAAGAAAATACTAAATATAGAAAAATCAGAATCTGACAATCTTGATAAATTTTCAAACATTGAAGCTGAACTTGCTTTAATAGGCTGTTTACTGTGGGATAATAGAAATTATGAAAAAATAGCAGATTTTTTAAATTCAGAACACTTTATAGATAGCAATAATCAACTAATTTTTAGAACAATAAAGGATTTGTTAGATAAAAATATATTGGTATCACCTATTACTCTAAAAAACTACTTATCAGATTATGATAAAAATATTGATCAAATTAAATACTTAAATCAAATAAAAGATTCAGCGCCATCAACTCATAATGCATATCAGTACGCAAAAATTATTTATGATCTTCATATTAAAAGAAGTTTAATCGGTATTGCTCAAAATATAGTTCAAGAAACTACTGAAAATAACAAAGATTTAGATGGTGAAGATTTGATAGAAAATGCAGAAAATGATCTTTACCTATTGTCTCAAACCGGAAATACTGAAAGAAAATATTCACATTTTGGAGAAGCTTTAAAAAATGCCGTAGATGTAATTGATGAGGCTTATAAAAGAGATGGTAAAATTGCAGGATTACCTACTGGTTTAAAAGATCTAGATTCTAAACTTGGCGGTCTACATAATTCAGATTTAATAATAATCGCAGGACGTCCTTCTATGGGTAAAACGGCTCTTGGTACAAATATTGCTTTTAATGCAGCTGCAAAATTCAAAGAAGAAGAAGATGAATTTGGAAATAAAAAAATTTTAGATGGTGGTAAAGTAGGATTTTTTTCATTAGAAATGTCAGCTCAGCAATTAGCAACTAGAGTTTTAGCAGAACAAACAAAAATATCGGGCGACAAGATGAGAAAAGCTGAATTAACAAAAGATGATATTAAAAAAATTGTAAAGGTAAGTTCAGACTTAGAAAAATTAAATTTAATTATTGATGATAATCCAATACTAACCATTCCTTCACTAAGGGCTCGTGCAAGGAGATTAAAAAGAATATATAACATAAATTTATTGATTATTGACTACTTGCAACTTATGTCTGGATCAACTACATCACGTAATGATGGAAGAGTTCAAGAAATTTCAGAAATTACAAGAGGTTTAAAAGGAATAGCTAAAGAATTAAATATTCCAATTATTGCTCTTTCGCAACTTTCAAGACAAGTTGAACAAAGAGAGGATAAAAGACCTCTTCTGGCAGATTTAAGAGAAAGTGGTACTATTGAACAAGATTCAGATGTTGTAATGTTTATATTTAGAGAAAGTTATTATTTAGAAAGAATGGAGCCAATTAAAAAACCTGAAGAAAATGAAGAAAAATATTTAGAAAGACATCAAAGATGGAGAGAGTTATGCGAAAAGAGCTATAATACAGCTGAAATCATTATTGCGAAACAAAGACATGGGCCTATAGGTACAATAAAAGCACATTTTGAGCCTAATTTTACTAGATTCAGTAATCTTAGTGTAAAAGATTATGATAATATAATGGAGTGAATTCTAATTCAGCAATACTAGAAATTTCTGCTAATAGGTTAATTTATAATTATAGTTTTTTTAGTAATATTAATAAAAATACAATTGCAGCTGCAACTATAAAAGCTAATGCTTATGGTTTAGGTGATTTAGAAATCTTTAAAATACTTTACAAAGCAGGTTGTAGAAATTTTTTTGTTGCTACTCTTAATGAAGGAATAAAATTAAGAACAAAATATAAAATTGGCAATATATATATATTAAATGGTACAGAAAAAAATCAGATTAGTTTGTTTAAAAAATACAATCTAATTCCTATTATAAATGATTTTAATGAATCTAAACTTATTAAAAATAATAATATAATATATGGATTACATGTAGATACTGGCATTAATCGTCTTGGATTTAATTATGATAAAGTTAATGAAAAGATACTTGCCGATAAAAACTTAAAAATAGTTATCAGTCACTTATCTAGCGCTGATGAAATAAATAACCCTTATAATAATTTTCAAAAAGAAAAATTTGATATTTTGATAAATAAATTTATTAAAAGAAAAATATTAGTTAGTTTATCTAATTCACATGGGTCTATAATTTCACATCAATATTTATTTAATTTGATAAGACCTGGAATTGGTATTTATGGCGGTCACCATAACAAAAAATTAAAAAAATATTTAAAACCAGTTGTGAAATTAAAAGGTAAGGTTTTACAAATTAAGGAAGTGTTAAAAAATGAATTTATTGGTTATAACCAAACCTATATAACAAAAAAAAAGACATATATAGCAATAATTGGCATAGGTTATGCTGATGGTGTATCTAGATTATTAAGCAATAAAGGTTTTGTTTATTTTAAAAAGGAAAAATTTAAAATATTAGGTAGAGTTTCTATGGATACAATCACTATTAATATAACTAAAAAACATAAAATTATCAAAATTGGCAATTATGTGGAAATAATAAATTATGAACATGGTGTAGATGAAATTGCGGCTAAATGTAAAACTATAAGTAATGAAATTTTAACTGCAATTTCTTCAAGAGTTAAGAGAGTATATGTCTAATAAATTTAAAATTATTTTTTCTTTAATTGCAGTATTTTTTTTATTTATATTTTCATTCTATTCAAAAGATTTTAGAATAGATGCCTCTTCTGATACTTTAGTTGCACAAACTGACAAAGATTTTTTATATTTTAATTATTATAACAAAATATTTCCATCAAAAAACTATTTAATTTTAGCTATCAAATCAAATCATATAATTGATGATAAATTAATTAATCATATTAATGATTTAAGCGATAAAATTATAAAATTAAAAGGTGTTGATAATATATTTAACATAAATAAAGCCCCTATATTATTTTTAAATAATTCTTCACTTACTGATTTGTCTAGTCAAAATATTGAAACGATTAACAATAGTAATTTTGAACTAAATGAAGTTTTAGAAGAATTTTCTATAAATCCTATTTATAAAAATCAAATAATTAATATTAATAAAAATATTACATCTATAATAATTTATTTAACTAAAAATGCTTCATTAGAAGAAAAGAAAAAAAATTTAAATAATTCAAATTATAAAAATCAATATTTTGAGATGAAAAATAAAATTGATTTAGAACGTAAACACTTAATTAAAAACATTAGAAATATTATTAGTGAAAACAAAAAAGACTATGAATACTTTCTTGGCGGTATTGATATGATAACTGATGATGTTATTTCATTTGTAAAAAATGACATATTAATATTTAGCATATCAGCTCTTTTAATTATTATATTTGTATTATTTGCTATTTTTAGAGAAATTAAATGGGTTTTAATTTCTTTATTTACATCCCTTTATGCTGTTTTATCTATGTTTGGTTTATTGGGTTTAATAAAAATTGAAATTACTGCAATATCATCAAATTTTTCCTCTCTGATGTTTATTTTATCGATATCAATGAATATACATATAATTAATTATTATAGACAATCAGAGACGCCAAATATTCTTAATACTATTAAAACAATGATATGGCCATGTTTATATACAGTGTTAACCACTATAGTAGCTTTTATATCTTTAACAATATCTGATATTAAACCAGTTATAGATTTTGGATTTATTATGATCTTATCACTTGTGGTAATTTTAGTAATATCCTTTACTATTTTGCCATTACTAATATCTTTTTTCCCAAATATTAATCAATCAAAAAGAATTAATTTAAAAATAATTAGTATTTTTAATAAATATTCTATACGCAACTCCAATACTGTCATTATTTCTTCTGTATTATTTTTTGCAGTATCAATTTATGGAATTACAAAACTTGATGTTGAAAATAGTTTTATAAATTATTTTAATAAAAAAACTGAAATATATCAAGGAATGAAACTTATTGATACAGAACTTGGTGGCACAACGCCAATGGATATAATTTTAACATTTAATGAAAATGAAGAAGATAAATCTTTATTAGTAGAAAATGAAAAATTAGAAGAAGATACTTCTGATGACGATATATTATTTGACAATTTATTTGATAATGAATTAGAAAGCAATACTTGGTTTACAAATGAAAAATTAAATACAATAAAAGATATACAAAATTATCTTGAAAGTAAAAAAGAAATAGGAAAAATACAATCTATAAATAATCTTATTGAAACAGCTAATTTAATTAACAAAGAAGATCTAAGTATTTTTGAACTTGCAGTTTTATATGATAAAATTCCCGAAGATTTCAAAAAAGATTTAATTTATCCATATTTGTCTACAAATGAAAATATGATTAAAATTAGCGCTAGAATTAAAGACTCAGAAAAAATTAAAAGAAAAGAATTATTGAATGATATTAATAATTATTTAGAATCTAATCACAAAGAAAATCTTAAAGAATTTAAGGTAAATGGTTTATTGGTTTTATATAACAATATGCTACAATCTTTATTTTCATCACAAATAAAATCAATTGGCTTTGTTATTACTGCAATTTTTATTATGTTATTAATTTTATTTAAATCTTGGAAACTAAGTTTAATAGGAATTATACCAAACATTTTTGCATCAAGTTATATACTTGGTTTAATTGGAATATTAAAAATTCCTTTGGATATAATGACTATTACTATTGCTGCAATAAGCATAGGAATTGCAGTCGATAATACTATACATTATTTATATCGTTATATAAAAAACTACACTAATGATAAAAGTATGGAAAATGCGATAAAATTAACTCATAATACAGTTGGTATTGCTGTATTAACTACATCCGTAACAATTGCATTTGGATTTTCTGTATTATGTCTTTCAAATTTTGTACCTACTGTTTTTTTTGGTGTATTTACTGCATTAGCAATGATATTTGCAATGATAGGAGTTTTGCTTGTTTTACCTAGTATAATTTATAAAATTAAATGATTTTGCAAAATCTTATTTTTCCTTTTGATTATATATTAATTTCTATTTCATTATTATTTATTTTATTTAGTTTTTGGAAAGGATTTATTCATTCTCTTCTTAGTTTATTAACTTGGGTAGGATCTATAATCATAACAATTTATTCATATAATTCTTTGTCTGAATTTTTATATAATCAACTTATTAATATTAATATATTTAATGACTATAAGGAAATAACAAACATGATATCTTTTATAATTTCAATACCATTAATTTTTCTGATTAGTTTATTTTTATTAAGAAAAATTAGAAAAATAATTAGTAACGATCTAGATAAGCAAATTTTAGGGTTAATCTTTGATAAATTTTTTGGATTAATTTATGGAGCAATGTTTAGCTATATTGTATTTAGTACAATATTATATGGCATTAATCACTTTGAATATTTTGAATCATTTAGTGCTTGGATAATTGATAATTCCTATATTTTTAAATCTATTAATAATTTTAATTCTAATATAATTTCTTATTTAAGTTTATATGAAGAAAATACATATTAATTAAAAGGATTTTTAGAAGAAGAAATTATTAATTTAATATTTTTATCTTTAACATTAAATGTTTTGCAGAAATGATTTTTTAAATAAGTTATGTAATTTTTTTTAATTTTATTAGAAAAATTTGCAAATAATTTAATAGTAATAGGCTTAGTGGAAATTTGAACTCCATATTTAAATTTTACAGTCTTACCATTTATTAAAGGGTGAGTATATTCTCCAGAAACTTTTTTTAACCATGAATTAATTTTGCCAGTCTGAAAGATTATATTTAAATTTTTTGTTTTACTTACTATAAGTTTTTTTAACTTATCAATATCAGAATGAATTTTTGCAGATAGAAAAAAAAGTGATATATTTTTAGCTTGTGAAAAAGTATCTTTTACTTGAAGTTTTGTTAATTTTATAAATTCAAGTTTATTTTTTATTAAATCTATTTTATTAAAAAGTATTATTACACTACTAGATTTATTTAAAAGTATACTTAAAATTTTTTTAGATTGATTATCAAATCCATCCTTACAATCTATTAATAAAAAACTAAGTTCAACACCTTTAATTATATCTAGTGATAGTTTAATTGATTGATAATTTACACTATCAGTATCAATTTTATTTTTTTTAAATATTCCAGCCGTATCTAATATTTTAAAATTTTTGCCATTATAATCATAATATTCTTCAACAATATCAGATGTTGTTCCAGCTATAGGGCCAGTTAATGAACGATCATACCCTAAAATGCCATTTAGAAGAGTGCTTTTACCTACATTAGGTTTACCAAATATAGCTATTGAATAATCATATTTTTTTTGATTAAAAAAATTTGAGTTAAATGATTCCAAATACTCATATAATTCTCCAAAACCATAATTATGTGTGCATGATAAATAAAATACTTCTTTAATGCCTATGTGATTGAAATTATTTGTTTGGGAATAATTATCATCCTTATTAACTAATATAATAATTTTCTTATTTAATTTTCTTAATTCATTAATAGATTCATTATCATTAACACTATCTGAATTTTTATAATCGATAACATAAAAAAAAATATCAATTGTTTTAAGTAAATTGTAAAATTTTAATATATTAAGTTTATTATTTTGAATAATTACTCCTGGGGTATCATAAATATAAATATTATCTAAGAATTTTACATTACTTTTGTGCCAATCTCTTGTTGTTCCTTCTAATTTATGGATAATATTTTTTTTACCTGAAATTAAAATGTTATATATAGAAGATTTTCCTACATTAGGTCTGCCTACAAGAAGAAAATTCATAATTAAAAAATAGCAGTTTTTCCATTGACAAAAGAAGCAAACAAATAAGAATTTTGAAAATATATATATTTTATATTTTTTATTTTAAGATTAAGTGTATCTATAACAGTTCCATCGAAAATTCTTAATATTTTACCATTATCAAAAAATATATTTATTAAATTATTTATAATTTTAATATCAATTATTTCATTTTTTTTAAATGATTTATCAAGTTCAATTTTCCAAAATAAATTTCCATTATTTATATTAAATGCTTGTAAATAATTCGATTTTTTTATTATTAAAGAGTTATTTATAAAATTACTTGAATCACTAGAAGCCGATATTTTGTGTTTAAAAAGTGTAAATTCATCAAGTAATATATCAAAATTATATAGATATTCTCCTTCATCAAGGTATACTAAATTATTTTCAAAAATATAAATTCTATCTTTTGAATTATTAATTGAACTTATTAATTGTAAATTGTCAAATTTTGAAAAATGCTTTTCTCCTAAAAGAATATCTATTGATCCAACAATATTATTAGGTAAAATAAAATATATCAAATTTAAAAAATTTACAATTTCACCGCCTTTAGCTTGATAAACAGGCAGATCTACATAAGTTTCAAACCATACTTCTTGACCATTATTAAGTAAAATTGCTTTTACTGAATCTTCATAAATTGCAATTAATATATCTTGGTATATTATAATTTCAGTATTTAATAATTTATTTGTTTGATTAGACCATAATATTTTACCTTTGTTATCAATTTTAATTATTAATCCTGTATTAAAACCTATGACAAAATTATCTTTATGTAAAATAAATGAAGTAGGAATAATTTCTTTTTTATTATTATTAATATCTAAATCAATAGATTCAACTAAATCACCAGTTCCAAAATCAAACTTAAGTAACTCAGAGTTTGAATTTAGTGAAAAAATATATTTGTCATAAATATATGATTTTAAAGGAAGATTAAATTCGTGTTTATTTTTTTCAGTTTTTAATAGTAATTTTTTATTAAATTGATCATCTTTTATAATTAATGAATAATCTGTTGATATTTTTTCAACTTTCTCAACATTTTCTATGTTATTATCAATATTTATTTCTTTATTGGATTCTTCTGTTAATTTTTTAACAGTTCCACAAGAATGAACAAATAAAATAATGAAAAATGAAAAAAATTTAATTATATAATTGAAACTCATGAATCTTATTAACTCTTTCTTTAATAGTAGAGGAAATATTTTCAGTCTCCATTATTAATTTGTATAAATCACTTGCTTGATTAAAATCTTTATAGGATAATTTATTATGATCAATTTCTGCAATCGCTAATAAATATTTTAATTCTAACTTTATTCCTTTGTAATTATTTAAGCTATCATCAATAAAAGAAATAAATTGTTCAATATCTTTTAAAAAATTAAATTTAGAATTATTATATTGGATTTCTATAAAATTATATGAAGCAATAGATGATATTGCAGCAATATATGTTTTATCTAATTTTTTGTTTTGCAATATAGAGTAATAAATTTCTAAAGCTGAATTATAGTCATTATTAATTACATTTAATTTAATAAGTTCAAGATTTGCAAGAATAGAATAGAAATCATTTTTATTACTAAGTTCATCTAATAATTCATATATGCGTTTTTGGTTTTCCGAATCTATTGCTTCATAATAAATTATACTATTTTTTTCTATTTGATTGATTTTATAATAGGAGAAAAATTGAAAAGATAAAAAAATAACAAACACAGATATTAGAAAAAATAATAAAATTTTAATTTTTTCTCTTATATATTTTTTAGTTTTTAAGAAAAAATTTGTCTGAATTTGAGTGCTGTTATTCATTATTTTTCCATTTAATTGAGCACCCAAAACTATTATATTGTTTTGTTGGAGCCCTACCTTCTTCTTTAATTTTAATCATAGCGTCATACATTTCTCTATCAATTTTTTTATTATCTTGATTGATAACACCTGAATCAATTCTACCTCGATACATTAATTTAAGAGACTTATCAAAACCATAAATATCTGGTGTACAAACTGCTCTATAATTTTTTGCAACTATTTGAGTTTCATCATATAAAAATGGAAAGCTAAAATCATATTTTGATGAAAATTCTTTCATTTTATCAAAAGAGTCATCTGGAGATTTATTAACATCATTTGACATAATTGCTATTGTGTTTATTGAATGTTTTTTAAGTTCTCTAGATTCTTTGTTGAACCTTTCTGCTATTGCAATCACATAAGGACAATGGCAACACAAAAAAGCAATAACAGTGCCATTAAGACCTTTCAAGTTACTTAACTCATATACCTTATTATCTATATTTATAAGCTTAAATGAGGGTGCAATCCATCCTAATTCATCATTTGAAGCATTTACAGACATAAAAAAATTAGTATATTTAATTATAATGAGCCTAGTATCATCTAGAAAACAATCTAACAATCATAAACTATATTTTTCTAAATCAGAAATTAGCAAAATCCTTAATTGTTATGCGTTAGGAGTAACTAAAGGTGATTGGAAAGATTATTCTTTAGATTTTAATTCTAATGAAGCTATATTCTGCTTTTATAAACATACTTGGGCAACACCAGATTGTAAATTAAGCAAACTTAGGGAAAAAAGAAAAAAACGATTTATTTATAAATTAATAATTACAAATAAGAAATATAGTAAATATAATGATTTAAATTCATTAATTGTTTCACTAAAAAGACAACAATTAGCAATTATTTAATTTAAAAAACATTATGTAATGAATAATATAACAATATTTCTAGTAATTTAAATTACTATTTAATGAATTTTGTTGCAACTAAAAATATTTCAGAAGAATTTTTTCTAGAAGATTTAGGTTTAAAATAACTTACTTTATCAAAATTATTATTAAGGATTTTTAATATTTTTTTCTCTTCTGAACCTTTCCAAATTTTAGTAATAAATGATCCATTTTTTTTTAAAATTTTATCAAACAAATAAATAATATCAAAAACAAGTCCACTTATTCTTAGGTGATCAGTTGATCTATGACCAGTAGCATTTGGCGCTACATCAGATAAAACTAAGTCAAATTTTTTTGAAAATTTACTGTAGTCGAATTTATTTATATCTGATTTAAAAAAATTAATGTTAGAATGATTTAATTTTAATTCTAAAAGATCAATAGAAGTAATTTTTGCTTCAGGATTGGTATTTAAAATTACTTGATTCCAGCCCCCGGGCGCAGCACCAAATTCAATTATTTCAAATGCTTTAACAATTAAGTTAAATTTTTCTTCAATTTCTATTAATTTAAAGGCGGAACGGCTTAAATATCCCTGCTCTTTGGCTTTTTTTACATAGTAATCACTTTTTTGACGTTTAATCCATTCATTTGATTTCATAAATTATTTGTACTTTAAGACTATTGTTTTTTATTACTTATTTAATATATAAGGCCTTAGAAAAGATTCATATGAAAAGATCAATTATTATAGCTGCTGCCATATTTTTGTTAGTTGTTGGTTGGATTGGATCTGGACAAATAACAAAAGTAAAAGCTCAAGATGAAGATTCAGAAACAAATATTGGATTGGAAGAAAAAAAAGAAGATGTTTTAATTGATGACAATACTAAGGTTGAAATAAAAAAATATAAATTTAGTCAAATAGACCAATCTATTGAATTACAGGGACAAACAATACATAACAAAAGAATTGATGTTAAATCAGAAACAACTGGTAATATTATTAAAATAAATTTCTCAAGAGGTGATAGAGTATCTAAAGGAGATGAACTAATTAAAATTTCTTTAGAAAATAGAAAAGAACTACTTAATAGTGCTAAAAAAGATTTGGACAGACTTAATAAAGAATTAGATTTAAACGAAAAAAATAAGTTAAATAGATTATCTCAAAATAAAGAACTAATTAAATTATATGAAATAGAGTATGCTTCAGCAAAGCAATTAATTGATAAAGGTTTAAGCTCTAAATCAAAATTAAGTCTAGCTTCATTTAATCTTGCAAATGCGAAATCTGATCATGAAGATATATTAATTAAATTTGAATCTCAAAAATCTAGTATTGAATCTCAAATAGCTAATGCAAAATCTCATCTTAAAAATATTGAGTTAGATATAGGCAATACTTCAATCAAATCCCCTTTTAACGGTATTATTTCAAATAATATGATTGAAGTAAGTGAATATATAACTCCTGGAAATATTTTATTTACTATAATTGATTTAAACCCAATAAAAATCCAAGGATATTTATCAGAATTTGATGTTAATAAAGTTAGTATAGGTACAAAAGCAATTATTGAAAATACAAATGGTGTAAAAAAAATCGGAAAAATTACATTTATTTCACCTTCTGCTGAAACAAGCACAAGAACATTTGAAATTACAATTGAAGCAGACAATTCTGACTTATCATTCAAAAGTGGTATAACTACTAAAATAACTATTGCTGGATCTGAATTAAAAGCACACAAAATTCCTCCTTCTATTTTAACTCTTTTGGATGATGGTACAGTAGGTGTAAAAGCTATAGATAATAATGATAATGTTATTTTTTACCCTACTAATACTGTAAGAGACACAATTGATGGAATGTGGGTGACTGGTTTACCTGATGTTGTTAATTTAATTATTACTGGTCAAGAATACGTAGCAATTGGTGATAAAATTTCAAAATAATTAGATCATAATGAATATAATTGACTTTTCTTTATCTCATGCAAGGGTTGTAATTGGTATTTTGCTTTTTGTAATATTTGCAGGTTCATCCACATACATAAATATTCCAAAAGAAGCTGCTCCCGATGTAAACATACCAATAATATATGTTTCACTTAATCAAAATGGTATCTCAGCAGAAGATTCTGAGAGACTTTTGGTCAAGCCAGTTGAAGATGAGGTTAAAAGTGTAGAAGGTGTTAAAGAAGTTAGATCTACTGCTTATTCTGGAGGTGGTAATGTTCTGTTAGAATTTGATCCAGGTTTTAATCCAGATCAAGCAATGCAAGATGTAAGAGAGAAGGTTGATAGAGCAAAAGGAAATTTGCCAAATGAAGCTGATGATCCAACAGTAAATGAAGTTAATATTAGTACCTTTCCTATTTTGCTTATTTCACTAGTTGGAGATTTACCTGACAGAACTCTTCAAGATTTTGCTGAAAAACTTCAAGATGAAATTGAAACGATACCAAGTGTATTAGAGGCTAAAATAGGAGGTAAAAGAAGTGAGCAAGTTGATATTCTAATAGATACGACAGCTTTAGAGAGTTACGGAATAAACTTGGAAAACTTAATTAATACAGTCAGACAAAACAATATGATGGTTTCAGCCGGAGGACAAGACACAGGAGATGGAAGTTTTTCTATAAAAGTTCCAGGTCTTTATGAATCAATTGATGATGTTCTAAATACACCTGTTAAAACTTTTGGAGATTCGGTAATCACATTTAGAGATATAGCTAAAGTAAAAAGAACTTTTGAAGATAGACAATCATATGCAAAAGTAAATGGTTCTAATTCTGTGACTCTTGAAGTGTCAAAAAGGATTGGAGAAAATATTATTGCAACAATTGATGAAGTAAAAAGAATTACATCTATAGCATCCAAAAATTTTCCGCCAGCAATAAATATTTTATATAGTCAGGACAATTCAAAATATATTAAAACTATGCTAGGTAGTCTTCAAAACAATGTTATTGCAGCAATAATACTAGTTTTAATAATTATTTTAGGTGCATTAGGTGTGCGATCTGGATTATTAGTTGGAATATCTATACCTGGCTCTTTCTTATCAGGGTTATTAGTTTTATCTATTCTTGGTTTTACAATTAATATAGTAGTTCTATTTGCTCTTATACTATCTGTAGGTTTATTGGTTGACGGAGCAATAGTTGTTGTTGAATATGCAGATAGAAAAATTAAGGAAGGATCATCGATTAAAGAAGCATATTCAGATGCTTCAAAAAAAATGGCTCTACCTATTATTTCTTCAACTGCAACAACTTTAGCAGCTTTTTTACCATTAATATTCTGGCCGGGATTAGCTGGCGAATTTATGAAATATCTTCCAATAACTCTTATTTGTGTCTTAACTTCTTCTTTATTTATGGCTCTCTTGTTTGTGCCAGTGTTAGGTACAGTGTTAAATAATATTTCAAGAACAGTACTGCAAATATTAATTCCACTAATATTTGCAATAATAGTATTTAATTTAATTTCCTATGGAATAAAATTTAATTCATTAAATTATCTATTTTTGCCAATTAAAATTATAAACTATATATTGCCTGTTATAACTTATATATTCATTTTTATTAAAATTATTCCGCGTGTATATAAGTTAACAGAGAATATAAATTCTAAATCGTTAACAATTACTGAATCGGCTAAAATTTTATCTTCTGATTCAAATGAACCTATTTTAAATTTAAGAGGATTCATTGGTATTTATGCTAAAGTAGTTAACAAATTACTAAACCACCCTTCTAAAGTTATTTTATCAGCTATTTTAATTTTAATATCTGTAAATTTCACCTATTTTAGAATTGGTTCTGGCGTACAATTTTTTCCAGATATAGAACCTGATTTGGCAAAAATTGTTGTTTTTGCCAGAGGTAATTTATCAGTTGAAGAAAAAAAATCTTATGTTTCAAGAGTAGAAAATATAATTCTTGATATTCAAAATAGAAACAAGGAATTTAAAAATATATATTCTTTAAGTGGAAATGTATCAGAACAATCTGAAGCTTCAGAAGATTTTATTGGTTCTATAAGCCTTGAATATACTGATTGGAACAAGAGAAGGAAGTCAAAAATAATACTAAATGAAATTCTGGAAGCTACAAAATCTATTAAAGGTATTAAAATTGAAACAAGAGAACAGCAAGGAGGTCCTGGTGGGGGTAAACCAGTAAGTATAAAATTAACTAGTGAAAATAAAAATCTGTTAATACTAGAATCTACAAAGCTAAAGAAATTTATCGAAAAATATCCTGAATTAATGAATGTTGAAGATAATCTACCGGCTCCTGGAATAGATTGGGAAATAAAAGTTGATAGAAAACAAGCATCAAAATTTGGAGTAAATATAGGTTCTATAGGTAATGTGATTAAAGTAGCTACAAATGGACTGAAACTTGGTGAGTACAGACCAGATGATTCTAATGAAAGTATACCTCTTTATCTAAGATATCCAAATGAAGGTAGAACTTTAGAAACTATTGAAAATTTGAGAATTTCAACTCAAAATGGTTTAGTTCCAATTTCTAATTTTGTTGAAATTTCTCCATCTAATAAAACTGGTAATATTGTAAGAATTGATGCTAAAAATGCAATAAGCATTCAAGCAGACGTAAAACCAGGTGTCTATTCTGATTTTAAAATAAGAGAATTAGAATATGTTCTTGGCATTACAAATAAACCTCCTTTTATAAAAGGTAGACTAATGACAGATCTTCCAAAATATTCTCTTGATCCGAATGTGCGAGTAGAATTAGTAGGTGAAAATGAAGATCAGAAACAAGCTCAAGAATTCTTAACTAAAGCTTTTACTGTTGCTTTATTCATGATGCTTATGATTTTATTGTTACAATTTAATAGTTTTTATAGTGGTTTTTTAATATTGTTTTCAGTTGTAATGTCAACAGCTGGTGTTTTTATTGGATTAATGATTACTGGTCAAGCTTTTGGTATAGTAATGACAGGTGTAGGTGTCATAGCTTTAGCTGGTATTGTAGTAAACAACAATATTATATTAATAGATACTTTCGATTATCTGAAAACCAAATCAAATAATGTAAAAGAAGCAATAATTAAAACAGGAGCTCAAAGACTTAGGCCTGTACTCCTTACTACAACTACAACAGTTTTAGGATTACTTCCAATGGTTACAATGACAAACGTTGATTTTGTTACTAGAGAAATAACTGTAGGTTCGCCAGATACTCAATGGTGGGTTCAACTTGCTACTGCTATTGTTTTTGGATTATTATTTGCAACATTTTTAACTCTCATAGTAACGCCCTCAGCTTTGATGTTAAGAGAAAATATTATCAATTGGTATAGAAAAAAAATTTCTAATTAGTCTTTTTATTTATAATTATAGTATAAAAAATTGATAAAATATAAATTATTAATATAACTGATAATGTAACCCATAAATTTGAAATTAATGCAACAGTTACAATAACTAAAAACAATAATATCCAGGTTTTAAATTTATTTTTAATACTAATTTTTTTAAGAGAAATTGTTGGAATTCTACTTATCATTAAAAAAGCTATTAATATTGTATTAACTAAATTAAGATATGCGTTCTTCAAAATAGACAGCTCGAATTCACAATAAATTAATAATGGAAGTATTAAAAGTCCTGCTGCTGCTGGTGATGGTACACCAATAAAGTAATCATTACTATTAATAGGTTTGTCAATCACATATATATCTGCAGTGAATCTAGCTAATCGAAGAGAAGCACAAATAACAAAAAATAGAGTAGTTGCCCAACCTAAAGAACCCAATATAAATGTTGACCACATATAAATTAAAATGCTTGGAGCAACTCCAAATGAAATGAAATCACTAAGTGAATCTAGTTCTGCTCCAAAATTTGAATCTGTTTTTAATTTTCTTGCAAACCAACCATCAAAAAAATCAAAAATTGTTGCAATTAGAATTAAATATATAGCTATCTTCCATTCATTATTTAATGAATACATAATAGAAGTAAATCCGCTACTTAAACAAAGTAATGTTATAAAATTTGGAATATATTTATAAATATTATTATCTGTCATTTTAAACTATATGAATTTATTTTTTTAAGAGAATTGGGATTAGAAACAATAGTTTCACCACCTATTACATTTTGATCTTTGGCAACTAGTAGTTCACATTTATTTGGCAAATATAAATCAACCCTACTTCCAAATTTAATTATTCCTAATTTATCACCTTTATTTAATTCTTGATTTTCATTAACCTCACAAACAATTCTTCTTGCTATTAATCCGGCAATTTGTACAACATAATATTTTTGAGAATTATTTTCTATAGATATTATATTTCTTTCATTCTTATCAGATGATTTATCTAATGAAGCATTGAAAAAATTTCCTGAAAAATATTTTATTTTCATAATTTTTCCATCAACGGGCATTCTATTAACATGCACATTAAAAATACTTAAAAATATACTTATTTTCTTATAAGTATTTTTATCATCAGTATCATTTAACGGAGATTTTGTTTCTCCTATATATGTAATAATACCATCGGCTGGTGCAACAATAAAATCATCTGCAGGTATTGATCTTTTAGGATCTCTAAAAAAATAAAAAATAAAAATTGATAATATTAATAAAAAAAACCCTAAAATTTTAAAAAAAGGTAATAATATAATTGTTAAAATTGCTGATGAAACAAAATATACCCAACCCTCATTATGTATCTTAAATTGCATATTTTATATAAATAGGCTCATATATAATTATGAAAATAAAATCTCTAACAATTTATTGTTCTTCTTCTAATAATTTAGATAAAAAATATTACAAAGTTACCAAAGAGATTGCTGAAATCATATCAAAATTTAATTTATCAATCGTATATGGCGGAGGAAATGTAGGTTTAATGGGTGAATTAGCTAGAACTTCAATTAAATTAGGAACTAATATTAAAGGTATTATTCCAAAATTTTTAATAGATAAAGAAAAAGGATTTGTCAAAAATATAGATTTAATAACTGTTGAAAATATGCAGGAAAGAAAAAAATTGTTATTTGAATTAGGAGATGCTTTTTTAATTTTACCAGGTGGTACTGGTACTTTAGAAGAATTAATAGAGGTAATTTCATCAAAAAAATTAAAACTTCACAATAAACCTATAGTATTTTTAAATTTTGATAATTTTTGGGATCCTTTATTTGATCAATTTAAAATAATTATTAAACATAAATTTGGAAATAAAAATTTACAAAATTTATTTCAAGTTATAGATAAAGCTAATCAATTAAATAAAATAATACTTTCATGGAAAAAATAAAAGTTAAAAATCCTATTGTAGAAATAAATGGGGATGAGATGACTAGAATAATTTGGGATTATATTAAAAAAAAATTAATACTTCCTTATTTAGATTTAGATATAAAATATTTTGATTTAGGTATTGAAAATAGAGATTTTACAAATGATCAAGTTACAATTGAAGCTGCAGAAGCAATAAAAAAATTTGGTGTTGGAATAAAATGTGCAACAATTACACCAGATGAAAATAGAGTTAAGGAATTTAATTTAAATAAAATGTGGAAATCACCTAATGGAACAATAAGAAACATACTTGGAGGTACCATATTTAGACAACCAATAATTTGTAAAAATGTTCCTAGAATTATTACAAATTGGAATTATCCAATTGTTGTTGCAAGACATGCTTTTGGTGATCAATACAAAGCTACTGATACATTAATTAATAAACCAGGAACTTTAAAAATGATATTTGAACCTAAAGATGGATCTAAAGGATTTACTAAAGAAGTATTTAAATTTGATAAATCAGGAGTTGCATTATCTATGTATAATCTTGATAATTCTATAAAGGATTTTGCTCGTTCATGTTTTAATTATGGTATTGAATTAGGTTGGCCAGTTTATCTATCGACAAAAAATACTATACTTAAAATTTATGATGGTAGATTCAAAGATTTATTTCAAGAAGTTTTTGAAAAAGAATTTGAAAATAAATTTAAAGAAAAGAATATTGTTTATGAACACAGATTAATTGATGACATGGTTGCGTCAGCACTCAAATGGGATGGAAATTTTATTTGGGCATGCAAAAACTATGATGGTGATGTGCAATCTGACTCAGTAGCTCAAGGTTTTGGTTCACTAGGATTAATGACCAGTGTTTTAATGACACCTGATGGTAAAACAGTTGAAGCTGAAGCAGCTCACGGGACAGTTACAAGACATTTTAGAAATCATCAAGAAGGTCTAGAAACATCTACAAATCCAATTGCTTCAATATTTGCTTGGACAAGAGGACTTCAGTTTAGAGGTAAATTTGATTCAAACAATAAACTTATTGAATTTGCAAAAAAATTAGAAAAAATTTGTATAACAACTGTAGAAAATGGACAAATGACAAAAGATTTAGCTATATTGATAAACAAAGATCAGAAATGGTTAAATACACAAGATTTCCTTAGTGCGGTAAATAATAACTTTCAGGTTAATTAATAGTAATAAGTTTTTTTTCTATATATTCTATACAATTATCAATTTGAGAAATATCAGATCCTCCCCCTTGTGCCATATCTTTTCTTCCTCCACCACCTTTGCCACCTAAAATATTAGAAATATTTTTAATTTCTTTAGATGCATCAAATATATCTGTAATGTCATTAGATACTCCTAAAACTATAGATAATTTTGTTTGATCTTTAGATATAATTAAGGATATACTTTTATTTGGATACTTTTTCTTTTGTTCATCGATAAAATTTTTAAGAGATTTATTTGGAAAATCTTTGGCAACTAAGTAAATAAAATTTATCTCATTAATTTTTTTAGTAATAATATTATTAATATTTTTTGAAATAGAAATATTTTGTTTTATTTTTTCATAAATTTGATTTAGTTCTTTTAAATATAAAACCTTATCATCATATGAGTTTTTAAAAGTATATTGCGGGTTTATATCTTTAATCTTTAATATTAATTCTTCTATCTGCTTTGTTTGTTTATTATCTGTTTCAATATTATTTTTTTCTAATTGGTTTAGAAACTTTTCTACTGAAATATTAGAAACTGCTTCAATTCTTCTTATGCCAGAAGCTACGCTAGACTGATTTGTTATTTTGAATTTATTAATTTCTCCAAGTTTAGCAACATGAGTACCTCCACATAATTCTTTTGAAAAATATGAACCATTTTCTTCACCCATAGTTACAACTCTTACTTCATCTCCATATTTTTCACCAAACAAAGCTACTGCACCTTCATCTATTGCTTTTTTTTGATCAATAATTTTTATCTCTACATCACTATTTTTCTTTATTTGGTTATTTACAATTGCTTCAATAGTTAGAATTTTATCTCTATCAATGGGATTATTGTGATTAAAATCAAACCTAAGTTTTTCAGAATTCACTAAAGATCCTTTTTGAGTAACATGATTACCTAAGGTTTTTCTGAGAGCTGCGTGTAACAAATGTGTAGATGAATGATTATATTTAATCAGGTTTCTGTTTTCATCATTTATTGATGCTTTTATATTATGATTAATTTGGCAGTTTCCATTTATAACTTTACCCGAATGAAGAAAATAATTTCCAAATATTTTTGTTGTATTTAAAACTTCAAATTTAAAATTATCATTTTCTAAAAAACCCTGATCTCCTACTTGACCGCCACTTTCACCATAAAAAGGAGTTTGATTTAATATAATTATTGCTTCTTGATTTTGTTTAATGTTATTTATTTTCTTTCCACTAGATACTATAGCTAAAATTTTACATTCTGCTTCTTTATCTTTGTAACCTAGAAATTCAGTTGGTTCTATTTCAGAAGTTATCTCATACCAAATCTTATCATCTTGGATATCACCTGTTCCTTTCCAATTTTGTCTAGCTCTTTGTTTTTGATCTAACATTTTTTTATCAAATGTTTTTAGATCAACCTCAATATTTTTACTCTTTAGGTAATCTTGAGTTAAATCTAAGGGAAAACCATATGTATCATATAATTTGAAAGCAACTTCTCCATCAAATACATTTGTTGAATTAGAAATTTCTTCTTCTAAAATCTTTATGCCTTTTTCAACAGTTTCTTTAAATTTAGTTTCTTCATTTAAAAAAGTGTTAATAATAAGCTCTTTAGCTCTGTCTAATTCTGGATATGATCCTTTAATACCTTTTAAGAATGTAGGGAATAATTTGTGAAATATAGGATCTTTATTTCCTAATGAATGCGCATGTCTCATACCTCTTCTCATAATTCTTCTGAGAACATATCCCCTACCTTCATTTGAAGGCATTACGCCATCTGCTATCAAAAAAGAAGAGGACTTTAAATGATCAGCTATTACTCTATGGCTTGGATGATTAATTGAATTTTCATCACCGCATAAATTAATGGACTCAATTATAATGGGTTGGAATAAATCTGTTGAATAATTATCATTTGATCCATCTAACAAAGCAGTCATTCTTTCTAAGCCCATTCCAGTATCAATAGATGGTTTTGGAAGAGCTATTCTTTCAATTTTAGATATTTGTTCAAATTGCATAAAAACTAAATTCCATATTTCTATAAATCTATCTCCATCTTCATTAGAAGATCCTGGAGGTCCACCTTCATATTTATCTCCATGATCAAAAAATATTTCAGAGCAAGGACCACATGGTCCAGTTTCGCCCATGGACCAAAAATTATCTGCTGTACTAATTTTAATTATATTATTTTCAGATAATCCAGCAATTTTCTTCCATAATGTAAAAGCTTCATCATCTTCAGAGTAAACAGTGACCAAGAGTCGATCTTTACTAATTGAATATTCTTTAGTAATTAAATTCCAAGCAAATTCTATTGCTAGATCTTTAAAATAATCACCAAATGAAAAATTTCCTAACATTTCAAAAAATGTATGATGTCTTGTAGTATAACCAACATTTTCTAAATCATTATGCTTACCACCTGCTCTAACACATTTTTGAGCAGTTGTTGCTCTTTTGATTTTTCTTGTTTCTTTACCAGTAAATACATTTTTGAATTGAACCATCCCTGAATTTGCAAACATCAATGTTGGGTCATTATCAGGAACCAATGAACTTGAATGAATTATATCGTGACCATTTTTTTTAAAATAATTAAGAAATGTAGATCTGATTTTATTAGAATTCATGAAAAACTATTATAACTTGCAATCTACATTGTCTAAATAAAAAAGGCATCTATTAAAGATAGATGCCTAGAAATTAATAATAATAATTATTCTTTTATTTCTTCTTTTTCTTTCTCTTCTTTTTTCTCTATTTTACCTTCCATCATAGCTTTTTCAACTATACCTGCATTCTCAAGTATACGATTTTCAATTTCCTTAGCAATTGTTGGATTATCATTCAAAAAAGATTTGACATTTTCTCTTCCTTGACCAATTTTTTGATCTTTGTATGCAAACCAAGATCCTGATTTATCAATTATTTCTGCCTTCACACCTAAATCAACTAGTTCACCTAACTTAGAAATTCCTTCACCATACATAATATCAAATTCAACAACCTTAAATGGTGGAGCTACTTTATTTTTTACAATTTTTACTCTAGTTTGATTGCCTATAATTTCATCCTTATCTTTAATAGCTCCAATTCTCCTAATATCCATTCTCACAGATGAATAAAATTTTAAAGCATTACCTCCAGTTGTTGTTTCTGGACTACCAAACATGACACCTATTTTCATCCTAAGTTGATTTATAAAAACAACTAAAGTATTGGATTGCGCAATTGAACTTGTTAATTTTCTTAGAGCCTGACTCATTAGCCTTGCTTGTAATCCAGGTAAAGAATCCCCCATATCACCTTCTAACTCAGCTCTAGGCACTAAAGCCGCAACTGAATCGATAACTAAAACATCAATTCCACCAGATTTAATTAAAGAATCTGCAATTTCTAAACCTTGTTCTCCAGTATCAGGTTGTGAAATTAGTAATTCTTCAAGATTTACTCCTAGTTTTTTAGCATAAGCAGGATCTAGAGCATGTTCAGCATCTATAAATGCACAATTCCCGCCTTGTTTTTGAGATTCTGCAACAATATGTGTTGCTAGAGTTGTTTTACCTGAGCTCTCAGGTCCATATATCTCAATGATTCTACCTTTAGGAACACCTCCAATTCCTAATGCTATATCTAA
>CEUZ01073617.1_pt1 | contig 21696 bp, 21 predicted proteins | sample 361511 | NCBI WGS metagenome assembly CEUZ01 (sample SAMEA2622822, study PRJEB7988) | marine metagenome | biome: marine biome (ENVO:00000447); feature: surface water layer (ENVO:00002042); material: "saline water (ENVO:00002010), including plankton (ENVO:xxxxxxxx)" | depth 5 m
TATACAGTAACTTTTAATCCATATTTTTTTAATTTAACTATTCTTTTAGCATATTCGTCTGGATGTAAAATGTTTCCGGGTTCAGAAACTAAATCTCTGGTCAGAAATACACCAGATTTTATTGCATCATTATATTTATATTTTTTTTCAATTTTTTCTTTATTAGAAGTTATTATTTTGCAAATTATATTTTTATTTGATTTTTTTTTGTCGGAAGTTTTATATATATCAAAAGTATAACTTTTTAAATTATATCCAAAAATAAATTCTGAAGAAAAATTAATTAATTCCTCTTTTTCAAGGTCTAAACTATCAACATAAATATCAATTTTTTTTATATTTTTAGAATTTTTTAAATAGGAGTAAAAAATTCCCCCTTTTTCCTCTGGATAGTAGGTTTCATACTTATTTTTTATTTTTATTATAAAACATTTCTGTTTACCTGATATGTCAAAAGAAGTTATTTCTTCTTCGCTTTTTTTATCTTTTAGGGCACCAAGATATGAATTTATTTTATTTCTAACCTCTTTAGAGAGAATGTTTTTTCTGTCCATGAAATGAAATTTGTCATTAACAAAGATGGCAAAAGCCTCACTATCTGAACTCAAACTGCCTGTAAAACTTAACATTTTTTCATCCTATAACGTATAAATTGAATTCTATTCAAAGTTGATTTAATAACTATATATTACAACTTTTACAATGAATAAAACAATTTATAAATATCTTTTTTATGAATTTATCAAATATTTCACTGCTACTCTATTTGCTTTAGCTGCGATAGTTTGGACTATTCAAGCAGTAAATTTCCTTGATCTTATTACTGAGGACGGTCATGCTTTTAGTGTATATTTTTATTATTCCTTATTAACTCTTTCAAAAGTATTAACAAAATTAATTCCCTTCTGTTTTCTAATTTCTACTGTATTAACAATTTTGAAACTAGAAAAAGATAATGAATTAATAGTACTTTGGACATCGAGCTTAAATAAAATTTATGTAGTTAATCATTTTATCCGCGTATCTATACTAATTATGCTGTTTCAACTTTTGCTTACTACTCTTCTTAATCCTAATTTATTAAATTTATCAAGATCAATTTTAAAAAATTCTGAATTAAAATTTGTCTCATCCATGTTTAAAGTTAAACAATTTAACGATACTGTGGAAGATTTAACAATATTTGTTGATAAAAAAAATGGAAAATCTTTTAAAAATATTCTCATAAGAGATGAACTAGCAGTTTTATCCTCTGTTGGCGGTAAGTCTTCAACAATCATCGCAAAATCTGGATATATAAGTGAAGATGATGAATATTTAATTTTAAATGACGGAAATATTCAAAAGTTAGATTCGAATGGTAATGTAAATATTGTCAAATTTCAAAAAACAACTTTTAATCTTTCTGGCCTACAAACTAAAAGTATTTCAAAACCTAAAATGCAAGAAACACCAACAATGCATATTTTAAAATGCTTAAAGGGAGAAAATGTAAACATGCATAATTGCAATCCAACTAAAGAAAGTAAAATGAATATAGTAATAGAAATCAACAAAAGAATTGGAATGCCTTTCTATATACCTTTAATATCATTAGTTTGTTGTTTTCTATTAACCTCTAGAAGAGATACGAAAGCTTATCATTATAATAAATATATTTACTCATTTATTGGTGTAGTGATTCTTACTTTGGCTGAAATATCTGTAAGATACTCAGGAATTTCTTGGAATCATACAGCTTTATATTATCTAATACCTACAGGAATGATACCAATATTTTATTTAATTTTACTAAGAAAATTTAAATATGAAAATTTACATTAATAATTATGCTTAGAACTTTTTTAATAAATAAATATATAAGCAAGGAATTTTTGAAAATTGTTATTAATACAAGCATTATATTTTTCTGCCTTGGCTTTATTATAACTTTATTTGAAGAAATTAATTTTTTTAAAGATTTAAATTCCGGTATTAAACTTCCTATTACACTTTCTTTATTATTCACTCCAAGTTTACTTCATAATTTTTTTCCTTTTATTATTCTTTTATCTGGAATGTGGTTTTTTCTTAGAATTAAAAAAACAGATGAATTAACTGCCATGAACGTTTTTGGTATGTCAAATTTATCAGTAATAATTATTCCGAGTATTATGTCAGTCCTTTTAGGTATTTTTTTTATAATGGCAATTAATCCTATAACCTCAACTTTAATAACTAAATATGAAAATATTAAAGGTGCTTATGAAAGAGATCAGGAATATTTAGCAGCCATCACAAATAACGGCATATGGATAAAAGAAAAAAATATTGAAAAGAACAATATAATTAAAGCCTTGTACTTAAAAAATTCTGAATTAATTGAAGTCACGATCTACGAGTTTGATAAAAATAATGATTTTGTTAGAAGAATTGAAGCTGAAAGTGCAGATATAAGTTCGCTTAAATGGTCTTTAAAAAATGCAAAAATAATAAGTGATGATGGGGATATTTTATCTGAAAATATAAAAAATATTTCTTACATAAGTATGTATGACATAAAAAAAATTAAAAGCTTATATGCAAATCTTGATACTATTTCATTTTGGCATATAGATGAAGAAATTCAGCTTTTAGAAGAAAGGGGCTATTCTACTAAAGAAATGGAGGCAAAACTGCAGAGAGCTTGGGCATTTCCATTTTTCTTATTAAGTATGCTTTTATTGAGTTCTTTTTTTACATTAGGAACTAGGTACAGAGAAAATAAATGGTCTTATGTATTTATAACAATAATGTTAAGTGTATTGGTTTTCTTTTTTAATGATTTTTCAGCAGTGTTAGGTAAAACAGAAAGATTGCCTGTAGAAGTAGCTGTTTGGATGCCAATTACAATTATATTTGTTTTTAGTTTTATAGGTATTATTCATGCGAATCAAAAATAAAAATATATTTATAATTTTTTATATATTAATTTTTTTTATATATAATTTTAATTTGCAAGCAGAAGAATTTAATATTTCTGCTAAAGAAGTTTTAATAGAAAAAGATAAGGATATACTCATTGGCAAAGGTTTAGTGAAAGCAAAAGATTCGCAAGGAAGAGTAATAGAAGCAAATAAAATAACTTATAAAAAAAAGATAGAGTATTTAATAGCAGAAGGTGATGTAAAAATAACCGATCAGGAAGGAAATGTATTAACTACTAATAAAGCTACATATGATAAAATAAATGAAAATATAACAACTTATGGTGACACACAATTTAAATTAGCAGATGGTTATAATCTAGCTGGCAAAAATATTTCTTACGATACTCTCAAGCAAATATTAAGATCTAACGAAAAATCAACTTTTACAGATGTTGATGGAAATATAGTAGAAACAGATATGTTTCAATATGACTCTATAAAATATTTATTCTCATCAATTGGTGAAATAAAAGTAAAAGATATGAATAAAAATAAATACTTTTTTAAAGAAATTCATGTTGACACAAAAAAGAAAGAGATGATTGGCTCAAACGTAAGTGTTTTGTTGGATCAGAAAAATTTTGGTGTGATTGAAGAAAATGATCCTAGATTTGTAGCAAATGATTTATTTATAACTAAGAATAAAACTACTTTATCCAAAGGTGTTTTTACAGTTTGTAAAAAAACTGATGACGACTGTCCTCCTTGGACATTAAGAGCAAAGAAAATTATTTATGATAAAGTTAAAAAAAATATATACTATGAACATGCAACATTAAAAGTCTATGACATACCAATATTCTATTTTCCAAAATTTTTTCATCCAGATCCAACAGTTAAAAGACAGTCTGGATTTTTATTTCCCTACTTTACGAATAGTACAACTGTAGGTAATGGTTTTGCATTACCATATTATTGGGCAATCAGTGATGATAAAGATTTAACATTTACTCCTAAGTATTACGCTAAAGAGAACCCTTTATTTTTAAATGAATATAGACAAGCTTTTGAAAATGGTTTTTTAATTTTAGATACAGGATATACAGAAGGTTTTAAAAATACTTCAAAAATAAAAACGGCAGGTGCAAGAAATCATTTTTTTGCCAATCTTGATTTTAATTTTAATCAAGATGATTCATATGAAAATAATTTATCTTTGAAAGTTCAAAGAACATCTAACGCTACATACTTTCGTAATCACAATATAAATACAAGTTTAGTAAAATCGGAACAAACAATGTTAGAAAATGAAATAAAATATAATTTTGCTAAAAATGAATTTTATTTTGATATTACAGGTAATATATATGAAGATCTAAGAAAAAAAGACGATGAAAAGTTTGAATATATACTACCAAATATTTTAATTGGAAAATCTTTTTCTACAGAAAAATTTGGTACGGTAGATATTAAATCAAATGCTTTTTATAATAACTACGATACAAATAAGCATAAAACTTTTATAACTAATGACGTGACTTGGAATCCTTATAACTATATTACAAAAAAAGGGTTTAAAAACTCTTTAATTGGAATGATTAGAAATACAAACTACGAAACCAAGAAAACCGATGAATATAAAGATGATAAGACTGTGAATGAATTACATAGTGTCTTGGCTTACAAATCTTCTCTGCCAATGAAAAAAGACAGCATTAATTTTTCTAATATTTTTTCTCCAAATTTTATGCTTAGATATGCCCCGGGGCACATGAGAAATTTAAGTAAAAACGACCAAAATTTCAATTATAGTGACCTTTATGCTCTTAATAAAACTACAGAGATAGAAACTGGCCTTAGTGCTGTTTTAGGTTTTGATTATACAATAAACGAAAAAGTTAATAATAAGATTGTTAAAGAAAAGTTTTCTGCTTCTTTAGGACAAGTTTTTAATCATGAAAGAAATAAAGATATACCATCCAAAAGTTCTCTTGATCAAAAAATGTCGGATGTGGTTGGAAATTTTAAATATAACTTTTCACAAATAGGAACTATTGACTATAAATTTTCACTTGATCATAATTTAAATGATTTAAATTATAATGAAATTTCTACTAATTTAAATTTTGGAAAAGTTGAATTCAATCTAGATTATCTTGAAGAAAATAATCATATAGGTACAGAACACTATGCAAGTTCAGGTATTAGTTTAAATTTTAATGATTATAACAAATTAAGTTTTAGTACAAAAAAGAACTTTAAAACAGATAGCACTGAACTATATAACCTTAGCTACCAATATTCCATTGATTGCCTGACAGCTGGTTTAGTTTATAGAAGAGAATTTTATCAAGATAGCGATTTAGAACCAAACAACACATTAATGTTCACAATAAGCTTTGTTCCTTTTGCGAGCGTTGATACAGCTTTTAATCAGTGATTAAAATTAAAAAAATATTTATCTTATTTTTAATATGCTTAGCTAGTCTATCAAAAGTAAATGCTGAAATTAAAGACTCTTTATTTATTACAGTAGGTGATAGAGCTATAACTCAATCAGATATAGTTGATGAAATTAAAATAATTTTGATTTTAAGTAACATGAGTTATTCTGAAGACAAAAGAGATCAGTTGCAGCAAATGGCGGTAAAATCCACTATAGAAAGAACAGTAAAAAAAATTGAAATTAGTAAAAATCCCTTTTTGGAATTTAGTCAAGAAGATTTGAGACGTGAATTAGTTAGACTTGCAAGTAGAATTAATATGGACGTAGAAACTCTAAAAAATGTAGCTACATCTAATGGATTAGATTTTTCAATTATTGAAAATCAAATTAAAACTGAATTACTTTGGAATAGTCTAATTTTTCATATCTATAAAGGCAGGTTATCAATTAATTTAGAAGAAATTGAAGAACAATTAATAAAAGATCAAAATAAAAAAGAATTTGAAGAATATTTAATTTCTGAAATTTTAATTAAATCTGTAGCAAAAGAAGAATTAGATAAAAAAATTAATGAAATTAAAGATAAAATTAAAATAGAGGGATTTGAAAATATTGCTATGAAATTAAGTATTTCAAAATCGTCTGTTAATGGAGGAGATTTAGGATGGCTACATGAGAATGAAATATCAAATAAATTTAAATCAAAAATATTTAATACTACTGTGGGTAATATTTCAGAACCAATTTTATTAAATGAAGGTATCCTAATTTTTAAAGTAAGAGACAAAAGAAAAGTGAAAAATTTAATGAGTTTAGATGAAAGAAAAAATCAGTTAGTAATGGCTGAAAAAGGAAAAATATTAAATATGTATTCGAGATCTCATTACGACAATTTAAGAAGAACTGTGGCAACAAAGTTTTTTAATGAATAAAGCAATAGCAATCATAGCGGGTGAACCCAACAGTATTTCTTCGGAAATTATTTTTAAAACCTGGAAACTGAGGAAAAAATATAATCATAGGCCTTATTTTATTATTGGTAACATTGATCTTTTGAATTTACAGAAAAAAAAACTAAAATTTTCAATTAAATTAAAAGAAATAAATAATAATTTTAAAATAAAAGATCTAAAAAGTAATTATTTGCCAGTATTTAATGTGAAATATAATCAAAAAAAAGCTTTTGAAAATATATCAAACAAATCAAGTAAATATATTTTAAAATGTTTTGATCAAGCTATTAGATTTGTTGAAAATAAAAAAATCATTGGATTTATTAATTGCCCGGTTTCAAAAGAATATTTATTTAAAAACAAAGAAATGGGAGTTACTGAATATCTTTCAAAAAAACATAAAAATAATGGAGTAATGTTAATTTATAATAAAAAACTATCAGTATCTCCTGTTACTACTCATATACCTTTAAGTAGAGTCAGTTTAAAAATTAATAAGTCAAAAATTATAAAGAATGTAATCATAATAAATAATTTTTATAAAAAAAACCTAAATAAAAAACCAAATTTTGCAATTCTCGGATTAAATCCTCATAATTTTACTTCATTGAAAAAATCTGAAGAAAAAGAAATTATAAAAAAAGCGGTTAATAATCTAAAAAAAAAGAAAATAAAAGTATTAGGTCCTATATCTGCTGATTCAAGTTTCATGGTGTATAAGAAATACAAAATTGATGTAATAGTAGGAATGTATCATGATCAAGTTCTCACCCCTTTCAAAACTTTATATAATTACAACGCCATAAATATTACTCTTGGCTTACCGTACATAAGAATCTCTCCAGATCATGGGGTAGCTAAAAATATAATTGGACGAAAAATTGCAAATACGCAAAGTTTAATTGAATCAACGAAATTTTTTAATCACATTAACAATTAAATGAAACTATTACAAAAAGCTAAAAAAAGTTTGGGTCAAAACTTTTTAATAGATAAGAATATTATTAGTAAAATTGTTAAAATTGGAAACATTAATTCAGATAAAAATGTAATGGAAATAGGTTCTGGGTATGGAAATCTTACGGAATCAATATCTTTATTAAATCCAAAAAAAATTTTTGCAATTGAAAAAGATAAAAATTTGTATTCTTTTTTAAAAAAAAAATTTATAAGAAATGATAATATAAATATATATAATAAAGATATTTTACATTTGATTCATGAAGATTTTTTCGAAAAAGATACTATTGTATTTGGTAATCTTCCATATAATAGCTCAACAAAAATATTATCTGAATTAATTTTACAAAAAAAATGGCCGCCTTGGTATGAAATATTAGTTTTAATGTTTCAAAAGGAAGTAGCTGAAAGAATTATTGCAAAAACAAATACTAAACAATTTAGCAGATTAACTGTTTTATCAAATTGGAGAATGGATATAAAAAAACACTTTGATATATCGAATAACTGTTTTTTTCCAAAACCTAAAGTGACTTCTACTGTTCTTTCCTTTAAGCCTAAAAAAAACTTTAAATTTACTTTGAATGATCCGAAAAATTTAGAAAAAGTTACTAGAATTCTTTTTTCTAATAGAAGAAAAATGATTAATAAAAATTTTAATAAATTGTTCGAGAAAAATAAAGATGTTGCTAAAAAATTAAATATTGATTTAAGTAAAAGAGCTGGCGAATTAAACTGCGAGATGTTTTACAAAATTGCTGCAGAATACGAACATTTATTTTACTAATTCTTGTATTTTGCTTTTAATTTTGTCCATATTTTGCTTGTATCCTAAGCCTTTTTTTTCAGACATTATGATACTTAAAATATCCTTATAACATTTATTTAAATCATCATTTATTACAACATAACTGTACTCACTCCAATGTGATAACTCTTCATTAAATTTATCCATTCTTTCATTTACCAATTTTTCTTGTCCCTCATGCCTATTTAGTAAACGTTGTTTTAAAATTTTTAAATTAGGTGGTAATACAAATATAGTAACTATTGATAATTCTTTTATTTGTTTAAGTTGTTTTGTTCCTTGCCAATCAATATCAAACAAAACATCTTGACCCTTGGACAATAATTCTAATACTGGTTTTTTTAAAGTACCATAACGATTATTAAAAATGTTTGCGTATTCAAAAAAATTATTATTTTTTATTAAATTTTCAAATTCATCTTTTTCTACAAAATAATAGTCTTTTCCGTTGATTTCGTTTGGTCTTGGTTTTCTTGTTGTATGAGAAATTGAAATTGAAAAATTTTGATTATTTTCTGACAATTTTTTTGTTAATGTAGTTTTTCCTGCTCCAGACGGCGAAGACAAAACAAACATCATGCCCTTTTTCTTATCTGCCATAATATATTTAATGACTTGATGCTTTTTTATAAATTTAAGTCGACTTACTTTCGATAAATTTTATAGCATCACCTACGGTAAGAATTTTTTCTGCTTCACTATCAGAAATTTCAGAACCAAATTCTTCTTCAAAAGCCATAACTAGCTCAACAGTATCTAAGCTATCTGCACCTAAATCATCAATAAAATTAGCTTCATCTACCACCTTTGCTTCTTCTATACCAAGGTGATCAGCAACCATTTTTTTTACCTTACCTGAAACATCTTTTGTCATATGTAAATTCCTTAATTAGAGTTTATAGTTCTTAATAAATAATTATTTAGTTTTGTCAAGACATATACATTCCACCATTTACATGTATAGTTTCGCCTGTAACATACGATGCTTGATCTGAAGATAGGAATGCAACACAGTTTGATACATCTTCACCTGAACCTAGTTTTCCCATAGGAATTCTTGATGTTAAATAAAGTTTAACTTTTTCAGCTATATTCATTGTCATATTAGAAACAATAAATCCCGGAGAGACGCAGTTAATTGTTATATTTTTTTTTGCGTACTCGACTGCAAGGCTTTTTGACATACCAACAATTCCGGCCTTTGCTGCTGCGTAATTCGATTGACCTAAATTTCCAGTATGACCTACAACAGAAGTTATATTTACAACTCTTCCGAACTTATTTTTTAACATTTTTTTTATTGCATGCTTAGAAAGCAAAAATGTTGAAGTTAAATTTATATCAATTACTTTTTTCCATTCTTCATCCTTCATCCTTAGAGATAAATTGTCTGCATTTACTCCCGCATTATTTACTAATATATCTAAACCACCAAGTTCTAAAGAGACATCATCAATAAATTCCTCAATTCTTGAATGATCAGAAATATCAAATTTTTTAACTTTTATATTTGGATATTTTTTTTTTATTAAATCTAATTTTTCAGTTTTTGTTCCACTGCCAAGAACATTTCCACCTAGAGAAACAAACTTGCTAACTAACGCTTGTCCAATTCCACCGCTTGCACCTGTTATTAGAATTTTTTTATTATTAAAATTAATCATTTTTTTATATCTTCCATTGAGTTAATATTCGAAATATTTACTTGTTTATTTATTTTTTTTACTAAACCTGAAAGTACTTTGCCAGGCCCAATTTCTAAAAAATCAGTCACTCCTGCATTAATCATATAATCTATACTTTCTTTCCATCTTACTCGTGATGTGATTTGATCAATTAATAGTGGCTTAATTCTGTTCACATCATTCTCTGCTTTTGCTGTAACATTACTAATTATACTAGGTTTAGGCACTAAGAATTTTGTATTTTCGATTTTTTTTTTCATTTTTTCTGCAGCCTCTTTCATTAAAGAACAATGGAATGGAGCACTTACAGGCAAAGTTATTGCTCTTTTTTTTTTTATTTTTAAATTCTCATTTAAAATTCCTATAATTTTTTTGTCTCCGCTAGCTACTACTTGACCAATACTATTATCATTGGCTATTTCACATACTTGATTTTTTGGAAGTAAGTTAATTTCTTTTTGAACTTCATCAATTGACATACCTAATATAGCTATCATTGCTCCTTGATCTGGAGGAACAGCTTCCTGCATAGATTTTCCTCTTTCGTATAATAAATAGGCTGCCTGTTCTATATTTAAAGATCCTGAACATACAAGAGCTGTATATTCACCTAGTGAATGTCCTGCAAAAAAATTTTTTTTATTTAAATTAAAATTGAATTCTTGATTTAATACATTAAAAATTGAAACTCCTATGGTCATAATTGCCGGTTGAGTATTTTTTGTTAATTTTAATTCCGATTCTGGACCATTTAAAATTATATCAGTAAGTGAAAAACCCAATGTCTTATCTACAAGTTCAAAAGTTTTTTTGACTGAATCAAAACTTTTATAAAAGTCTGATCCCATGCCTATATATTGTGAACCTTGACCTGGAAATAAAACAGCGTGCATATAGCAATAAAAATATAATATAATAATATTTTAATAGTTGTATATTGAAAATTTTAATAGTATAAAACCACCACCTCTGCCAAAAAAGGTGGATTATTTGGTGAAACCCAAATTAACCAAGGTAAAATTGAATGAATTGTTACGAACATACATTTATAACTAAACAAGACTTGTCAGAAGATCAGGTAAAAGGGCTTGTTACTAAATACGAAAATTTAATCCAAACAAATTCTGGTAAAATTCTAAAAATTGAGGAATGGGGACTAAGAAATCTTTCTTATATTATTAATAATAATAAAAAAGGTTTTTATCTTCATTTTAAATTAGAGGGTGAAGGAAAAACAATTGAGGAATTAGAAAAAGCGGAAAATATTGATGAGTCTCTTATAAGATATTTAACTGTAAGGGTTAAAAAACACGATTTAGAAAACAATTATTTTAAAAAAGATAGTTAATTAAAATAAAATTATGAAAAAAACTAGAAAATTTAGTAGAAATAAAAAAAATCAGAAACATTCAAAATTAACATTATTTCAAAAACCCGAAATAAAATTTTTTAAACCTTGTCCCTTATCAGGGAAAAATGCACCGGTTATAGATTATAAAAATATTAAATTACTTAAGCGATATGTTTCAGAAACTGGTAGAATTTTACCTTCTCGAGTAACTTCAGTATCACTTAAAAAACAAAGAGAATTATCAAAATCAATTAAAAAAGCAAGATTGCTAGCTTTAATTTAAAATAATTATGGAAGTTGTTTTATTAGAAAATATTAAAAATCTTGGCAAAATAGGTGATGTGGTAGTTGTCAAAAGAGGTCATGGACGTAATTTTTTAATTAAGTACGGAAAAGCACTTAAAGCTTCCAAAGATAACATTGATCTAGTAAATAAAAAAAAAGCTAATCTTAACGAAAAAAATTTGGCCGTTAAAAAGGAAGCTAAAAAAATATTTGATGTTATTAACAATAAAAAATATAAATTCTTTAAAAGAGCAAAAGATAATAATGAGTTGTATGGTTCTATAAAACCAAAAGAACTTTCAAAAACTATTGAAAATACTGACAAAATAGAAATAAAACCATCTCAAATTGATCTTAATAAAGAAATAAACAAAATTGGCTCGTATGAAGCTAAAATAAATTTACACGCAGAAATTTTAGCTAATATTCACATTGAAGTTGTAAAAGAAAAAGAAGAAAATTAATTTTAGTTATTAGTTTTTTCCACAGAAATTTTTTTTGGTGTATAACTTTGGAGTTTTTTTTATTATTTTTATAGTATTTAATACCTAAAAAATAATAATGACCAAACCACCGCTTAAAATAGTCAGCAATTCGCAAAAACAGATGCCTTGTAATATAGAAGCTGAACAAGCAATTATTGGCTCAATACTAGTTTCAAATGATATTTATGATGAAATTTCTCCAATAATAGATTCACAAAAATTTTTTGATCCAATACATGTTAAAATTTACGAAACTATAGAAACGTTAATCTCAAAAGGTCTCTTAGCTAACCCAATTACACTTAAAGGTCATTTTGAAAATAATGAAGGTTTAAAAGAATTAGGTGGACAAGAATATTTAATAAAAATTACAAAATTTTCGACTTCTTTAAAACAAGCAATTGACTACGCAAATATTATTCAGGAAATGCATTTACGAAGAGAATTAATAAAAATATCTGAAACAGTATTAGACCATGCTTCAAATAATACTGATGTCGATTCTAGCGGTGAAGAAATAATTCAAAATGCTGAAAAATCTTTATTTGATTTAGCCGAAAGAGGTCATTTTAATAGATCATTTATGAAATTTGAAAGCGCTCTTAAGCAAACAATCGATATGGCTAAAAGTGCTTACCAAAACGAAGAAGGTATTGTAGGTGTACCTACTGGGTTAGACGACCTCGATAACAGACTAGGAGGAATGCACAAGCAAGATTTAATTATCATTGCCGGTAGACCGTCAATGGGAAAAACTGCACTAGCAACTAATATTGCATTTCACGCTGCTAAAAATATTGAAAAAAAAGGTATAAAATCTACTGTAGCCTTTTTTTCACTGGAGATGTCTTCAGAACAACTTTCTACAAGAATACTTTCTGAACAATCAAGAATTAGATCAAATGATATAAGAAGAGGAAAAGTTTCAGAACAAGAATTTGAGAAGTTCATTGAAACATCAAAAAATATATATGAATTACCATTATATATAGATGAAACTCCAGCTATCACTATTTCAGCCATAAGTAATAGATCTAGAAGAATTAAAAGATTATTTGGATTAGAACTAGTTATAGTAGATTATATTCAATTAATGAAATCAAGTATGAGAAAAGAATATAATAGAGTTCAAGAAATTTCTGAAATAACACAAGGGTTAAAAGCTTTAGCAAAAGAACTCAATGTACCGGTTTTAGCATTATCGCAACTTTCTAGAGCTGTTGAACAAAGAGATGATAAAAAACCTCAGCTAGCAGATTTAAGAGAATCTGGTTCAATAGAACAAGATGCTGATGTTGTTATGTTTGTTTTTAGAGAATCATATTATTTACAAAATAAAGAGCCGGCTCCTGGGTCAATTGAACACGCTGAATGGAGGCAAAAAATGGATGAAGTATCTCATTTAGCTGAAATAATGATAAGCAAACAGAGACATGGGCCTACTGGAAATGTTAAAGTTGAATTTGAAGCTATGTACACTAAATTTAAAAACTTAGAAAATAAATAGCTTTAAATATTCAATGATTGAAAAATTATATAAAAATTCAATAATTGAAAAACCTAAATTTACTTTACTAATTCTTGTTATAATATTATTTAGTTTTGGATATTTTTCTAAAAATTTTCAACTTGATGCTTCTTCAGATACATTGCTTTTAGAAAACGATCCTGATCTTAAATATTTAAGGGAGGTGAACTCTAAATATGGCTCAAAAGATTTTCTAGTTCTTACATATACACCAAAAGACCATTTACTAAATCCAAATACTATTAAAAATTTAACAAACCTTAGAGATGATTTAAAAAATTTAAGTTGGGCAAATAATGTAATAACTATTTTAGATGTTCCTTTACTTAAAAATAATGACGATCCTTTAGCAGAAAGAATTAAAAATTTTAAAACCTTGTCTAGTGCAGATTCCGATAAAGAAAGAGGCTTTAATGAAATTATAAACAGTCCAATATATAAAGAATTTGTAATTAGCAATGATGGTAAAACAAGTGGAATATTAGTTTATATAAAACCTGATAAAAAATTATCTCAACTTATAAAAATAAAAAATGATTATTTAAACAAAAAAGAGAGTAACAAATTAAGTTCTAAAGATATTGAAGAGTATAAAAAATTTATAAAAGTTTATGATAAATATAAAAAATCTTATAATGAAAGAAATCATCAAAATATAAATGAAATCAGAACAATTATAGAAAAATATAAAGATACGGCCAAAATTCATCTGGGTGGAATTCCAATGATTGCAGATGACATGATGACATATATTAAGAATGATATAATAGTATTTGGAGCTGGAGTATTTATTTTTATAGTTTGCACTCTTTGGTTTGTTTTTAGAAATTTATTGTGGGTCTTTATTCCTCTTTTAAGTTGTTTTTTCTCAGTTTTAATTATGGTTGGGTTGTTAGGATTGGTTGGATGGAAAGTTACTGTTATATCTTCAAATTTTATAGCTTTAATGCTTATTCTAACAATGGCTATGAATATTCATATTAGTGTTAGATATTTGCAATTTAAAAAAGAAAATCCAAATATTTTAAATAGCGAAGCTATTCTATGGACTTCAAGAAAGATGTTTTGGCCAATACTTTATACGGTGCTTACAACTATATGCGCATTTTTATCTCTTATATTTAGCGGCATTAAACCAATTATAGATTTTGGATGGATGATGACAGTGGGATTATTAGTATCTTTATCTATCACTTTTACTTTATTACCTGCGGTTTTAAATATTTTAAGTAAAAAAAGTAAAGAATATAGAGATGAAAAAAAATCTAAAATTACATCGTTCCTAAGTAAAGTTGCCCAAAAAAATACTAAAACTATTTTTGTATCAGCAACATTAGTTATCTTTGTTAGTATATTTGGTATTACCAAACTTGAAGTAGAAAATAGTTTTATAAATTACTTTGATAAAAAAACTGAAATTTATAAAGGAATGAAATTAATAGATGACAAGTTAGGTGGAACCACGCCTCTTGATGTTATAATTAAATTTCCTAGTCAAGAAAGCTCAGAGAAAGATGATGATGAATTTGACAGTTGGGATGATGAAGAAAAAGATGATTCTAAGTATTGGTTTACAAGAAATAAAATAGATAAAATAACATTAGTTCATGATTATTTGGATAATTTAAATTCTGTTGGTAAAGTTATTTCGTTTGCTTCAATGGTTAGAGTTGCAGAAGATCTAAATAATAGTAAAAAATTACAAGGTTTAGAAATGGGTGTTTTATACACAAAAATACCCAACTCTATTAAAAAGGAAATAATTGATCCATATATTTCAATAAAAAATGATGAGGCTAGAATAAGTTTAAGAGTATTAGACTCAAAAGAAGACCTCAGAAGAAATGAGTTAATAGAAAAAATTAGATACGATTTAGAAAATGAACTAGGTTTAAGCAAAGACGAATTTAAATTAGCTGGAGTTTTGATCCTCTTTAATAATCTTTTGCAAAGTCTGTTTAAATCACAAATATTAACTCTTGGTGTAGTGATGGCGGGAATAACCTTAATGTTTTTAATTTTATTTAGAAATATAACGTTATCATTAATTGGTGTTGTGCCAAATTTTATGGCTGCATTTTTGATTTTAGGTATTATTGGTCTCTTAGGAATTCCCTTAGATATGATGACTATAACAATAGCTGCTATTACAATTGGTATAGCTGTTGATAACAGTATTCACTACATTTACAGGTTTAAAGAAGAATTTACAAAAATTAAAAATTACAACAAAACTCTTGAAAAATGCCATGATACAGTTGGAGTTGCAATCTTGAATACTTCTATAACCATAGTTTTTGGTTTTTCAATATTAGTTTTATCAAATTTTATACCCACAATATATTTTGGAGTATTTACAGGTATTGCAATGCTTTTGGCGATGATCTCAGTTTTAACGCTATTGCCAAAATTAATTTTAGTAGTAAAACCTTTTGGCAATGACTGACATAATAGATTTTATACAGAATAGTATTTCAGCATTCGATCTCATTGTTTTTCTCATTATTGTTTATTCAATGGCAACATGTGCAGCAAAAGGATTTATGATGAGTTTATTATCCTTTTCAAAGTGGTTGCTCGCGCTAATAATAACTATAATCTTAGTACCAAAATTAAATCCTTGGATACAAGATTATGTAGAATCAAAATTTGTTAGCGATATTGGACTTGGAATTTTTATATATATAGTATCTCTTTTTGTTATAATTAATATAGGCAAAGCAATAAGTAGCGCAGTTACATATTCTGGACTAGGTTCGGTTGATAAAAGTTTTGGTGTAATCTTTGGAATTTTTAAAGGTTATGTAATTTGTGTATGTTTATTTTCATTACTTAATTGGTTTTATCCACATACAAAATGGCCTATTGAGACTCAAGATACCTATTCTTTTAAAATAATATATAAAGGTAGTGAGTTCTTAATTGATGAATTTCCAAATAGCAAAGATTACTACGACCAAACCGGAGAAAAGTTAGAAAAAATTTAGATGGATAGATTAAAAGAAGAATGCGGAGTTTTTGGTATTTTTAATAATAAAGATTCTGCAGCTTTGACAGCTTTAGGACTGCACGCTTTACAACATAGAGGGCAAGAAGGTTGTGGAATTGTTACTTTTGATGGAAAAAAATTTCACGCTGAAAGAAGACTTGGTTTAGTAGGAGACAACTTCACTAAAGGGAATGTTTTAGAAAAATTACCTGGAAATTATGCAATAGGTCACAATCGTTACTCAACAACAGGAAATAACTTAATTAAAAATGTTCAGCCTTTTTATGCTGATCTTTTTGATGGAGGAATTGGAATTGCTCATAATGGAAATTTATGTAATGCATTGCATTTGAGAAAAGAATTAGTAAAAAACGGTTCAATTTTTCAAACTACATCTGATACTGAAACTATTGTACAACTGATTGCTAAATCTAAAAGAATAAAAATAATTGATAAAATAATTGACTCTCTTTTTAAAATCCAAGGTGGATACGCATTAACTATTTTATTAAAAAACAAATTAATAGGAATTAGAGACCCTTTTGGTATTCGTCCATTGATAATAGGTAAACTCAACAAATCTTATATACTCGCATCAGAAACTTGTGCTCTAGATATAATAGGTGCAAAATTTATTAGAGAAGTAGATAATGGTGAAATAGTTATTATAACGGAAAATGGAATAGAGAGTATAAAACCATTTCCTAAAGTAAAAGCAAGACCATGTATTTTTGAATATATATATTTTTCAAGACCAGACAGTATTATTAATAATGTTAGCGTTTATGAGTACAGAAAAAGATTAGGAGCTGAATTAGCTAATGAAACTCATATACAAACTGATTTGGTTGTTCCGGTTCCCGATTCAGGTGTGCCATCTTCGATTGGATATGCAGAAAAAATACAAAAAAACGTAGAATTAGGAATAATAAGAAATCATTACGTTGGAAGAACTTTTATAGAACCAACTCAACAAATAAGAAGCTTGGGTGTTAAATTGAAACATAATATCAATAAAACACTAGTGAAAGATAAATCAATAATTTTAATTGATGACTCCCTTGTTAGAGGTACTACTTCAGTAAAAATTATTAAAATGCTTTATGAATCTGGAGCAAAAGAAGTACATATGAGAATAGCTTGTCCGCCTATAAAATTTCCAGATTATTATGGCGTTGATACGCCTGACGAAAAAGATCTTTTAGCTTCAAAGCTCAGTATTGAAGAAATTAGAAAGTTTATTAATGCCACAACATTAAATTTTTTATCTCTCGAAGGTTTATACAAGTCAATGGGACAAGGAAAAAGAAATTCTTCTTATCCACAATTTACAGACCATTGCTTTACTGGTGAATACCCAATTGAACCAACAGACGCTCATAAAAAAAAATTTGGCGAAGATCAAATTTCATTAATGTCATCAAAAAATTGTTAATAAATATCTGTTTAATGAAATCCTATAATTTTAGATTTTTCAGTATATAAATATAGCTTTCCATTATTAATAATTGGTGAAGAAGTTATGGGATCTTTAATTTTTATGAAACTTTCAGCTTTACCTGAATAAGCAGATCCAACAATTAAAAATCCGTTTAGAGTTGCTGCATAAATTTTACCTGAACCCATTATAAAACCTGTTATTTTAGTAGATTGATGTTTTTTTTTTAAAATTTTTAAAATATTTGTAGAAGAAATTATTTTTCCTGAAACAAGATCCAAAATTACAAAATAACCACTTTCAGAAACAAAAAATATATTGTTTCCATCAATAATTGGAATTGCAATTGAACTTAATTTAATTTCCCAATTAATGAAACCATTATCCATATTAAAAGAGAAAATTGAAGAATGAGTAGAAAAAATAATACTTTTATTGGATATTACAACATCAGACGATTTAAAAAAATCAGTAGCATGCTCTAATGATGATCCAAGTGTATTTAATGACCATAAAACTTTTCCATTTCTTGAATTTATTTTTAATAGATCTCCAGCTGAAGTACTCGCAATAATATAACCTTGTTTTGATACAGCTAATGATAATAAATTTTGTGATTTAATAAATGATGATATCGATCGAATATCCCATATTACTGAACCGTCTTCTATACTAAATGATAAAATTCTATTTTCTTGGTTTATTAAAAAAATTTTATCTTGAAAAATTTTTATTTTAGATTTTAAAGGAATACCATGATTTTTTATCCAAATAATATTTCCACTATCTAATGATATCGCATAAATAAATCCAATATTATCAGCAACATAAATTTTATCTTTATATATGGATAACGAAAGATTTTTATATATTTTTTTGTATATTTTTTTATATATATTTTTTTTCCAATTAATTTTACCGTTATTATTAATATTAAAAATTGTACCTTTGTCATCTGATAAAATTATATTGCTTCTATAAAATAAAATTGAATTTGTGACTTGCGATAAAGATAAGTAATTTTTGCCAATTTTCTTTTTTAAAAAAATCTTATCTATTCCGGTAAAATATATATTTCCTAGAAAATTCTGATTGTTAAGTCCTGACATATACCATGAAATATTTTTACTAGGTTCAGTTAAATTAATTTTTGTTTTTAATATTATTTCTTTCGTATATTTATTTTCTGAAGAATAAATTTTATTAATATCAATAACTTCATTTTGTTTTTCCTCTAATTCTGATATTCTATTTTTTTCTTCTTTAGATCCACTCCAAATTCCAGTTTTATCATCGAACGAACAGTTTGATAAAAATACAAATATTATAATAAAAACTAGTTTCTTTTTGTTATTCATTTGAAATGATTGCAAGTTGGGATCTTGCATGATTATAAAGATCTTGGTGCAAATTATTTATTGTAAAAATTTTTTGATAAAACTCTATAGCTTTATTGTATTCACCTTTAGATTTGAAATAATCAGCTAAGAGTAACAATCCATGTGACTTCCATATATTGTCGTCATTTAAAAGTGGTTTTGTAGATTTCAATAATGCTGCCTCGTCAATAAAATCAGCACTAAATAACGCTTTTTTGTAAATTAACAAATTTTTTATTTCCTCTGGGTATTTGTTCTTAGATAACAAATGTTCAAATAAATTGAGCAATTCATAATTATCATTTATCAATTTTTGATTCATTAATAAAAAAAAACTCAAAGTAGAATATGTTGAGTCATTTGCAAAAACTATTTCTTTTAACAAATTTTTTGCTTTATCTTTTTCATTTTTTTCTAAATATACTTTTGCTTGCAAATAATTTTCGGAAAGTTGTATTTTTTTTCTTTCTTTGCTATCTAAATAATAACTAGTAGACCCTAAAATTAATATTAATATTATTACAAAAGAATATATTAAAGTTTTATTTTCGTCGTAAAATCTTTTTATCCTAGCTTTTTTAGTAACATCGTATTGAGTTTGAAATGAATTTTCGACCATTGTATTAATTTTGTTTATTTATAAACATTTTTATCAGAAGGAAATTTCCTCGATTTAACATCTGTAACATATTTTTTTACTGAATTTTCCATAATTTTTTTTAAATTTGAGTATTGTTTAACAAATTTTGGTTTTATATCACTCATTCCTAAAATGTCATCTATTACAAGTATTTGTCCATCACAATATTTTGAAGCTCCTATACCAATTGTAGGTACATGTACATTGTTACTGATTGCTTTAGCTAAACTTTCTATTACACATTCTAAAACTATTGCAAAAACTCCTGAATTAGAAATAGATAAAGCGTCATCAAAAATTTTTTTACTTTGCAAAAAATTTCTACCTTTAACTCTAAAATTATTTGAGGATTGAGGTAAAAGACCTACATGCCCCATTACTGGGATTCCCTTTTCGGTAAGATAATTAATTATATTAGATATTTCCTTTCCGCCTTCTAATTTAACAGCATCACATTTTGTTGCTTTGATTACTTTTTTTGCGTTTTCATATGCAATAAATTTATTTTTATATGTTTTGTAAGGCATATCAAATACAACTAAACTTTTTTTTGCATATTTTTTCACGGTTTTACAATGAAGTATCATGGTTTCAATTTTGACTTCTTTTGTTGACTTCATTCCGTATAAAACCATTCCTAGAGAATCACCTACTAAAATTATATCACAATATTTATCTGCTAATTGAGCTGTTATTTTTGAATACGCAGTAAGACAAGTTATCGGCGTTCTATTTTTTTTATTAATAATTTTACTAATTTTTGACTTCTTCATTTTCTGGAGTTAATTTTTTTAATTTTTCATTAATTTCTTTTTTTTTTGAGCAAAAAGTTTTACAAATTAAATCAAATCTTTCAGCTAGTTCACTAGCAAAATCATAATCTGACTGTTTAATTTTTAAAAGAGCAAGCATGTAAACAGCTTCGTCGTTTTGTGGATTTAAAATTAAAACATTATTTAAATTAATCTCTTGCTCTTCATCGTTGCTTTTTTCATAAAAAATTTTTGCCAAATATAAATATGATTTTTCACTTTCTGGATTAAAAACAATATCACGTTCAAAAAATATTTTAGATTTATCAAATTTTTTTTTATCGAAAAGCTTTAATCCTTCATTAAAATGATTGGATTGTGCGTAAACCGTTGCGGATGAAATAAGCAAACAAAATAAGTAAAATTTTAATATTAAAAATTTTTTCATAATTTTATTAAATACCTTTTTATACTTTGTATCATATTTTTAAAACACCTTTGCAATAAATATAAATTTCTTTAGATTCTTTTTTACTAGATAATGGTTTATAGTTAATTACCTTTTTAAAGCTATTTTTAGCCTTTTCATTAATTTCTTTAAATATTGACCCCATAAAAAATTTTGATAAAAAAACCCCATCTTTTGTCAAAATTTTACTGGCTAGAGTCATTGCGTCTAAACAAAGTTGTCCTGTTCTATATGAATCTAGAGTTTTATTTCCTGAAGTGTTTTCTGCCATATCAGATAAAACAACATCAATTTTATTAGAAAAATGTGTTTTTATTTTTTCGTATATCTCATGTTTTCTAAAATCTCCTTGAATAAAATCTACTTTATTTATTTTTTCCATTGCCTTTATATCTATGGCCAAAATTTTCCCACTAGTTATATTTTTACTAGAAACTTGCGACCATCCTCCTGGGCTCGATCCTAAATCTAAAACTAAAGTTTCTTTTTTTAAAAATTTAAACTTTTTATTTATTTCTATTAATTTAAAAGCTGACCTAGATTTATAGCCTTGAATTTTAGATTGTTTGAAAAAAGGATCGTTTTTTTTTTTTATTAACCAATTTTTTGAAATTTTATTTTTTTTCAATTTATTTTCTTT
>CEUZ01050691.1_pt1 | contig 21672 bp, 21 predicted proteins | sample 361511 | NCBI WGS metagenome assembly CEUZ01 (sample SAMEA2622822, study PRJEB7988) | marine metagenome | biome: marine biome (ENVO:00000447); feature: surface water layer (ENVO:00002042); material: "saline water (ENVO:00002010), including plankton (ENVO:xxxxxxxx)" | depth 5 m
AAAAAAAAAAATATTATTATTTATGGATTTGGAGGGACAGGAAAACCCTTGTTTTATATATTAAAAAAAAAATATAAAAGTAGCAAATTTTTGATCATCTCTTCGAAAAAACAGGTTAATATTAAAAAGTTTAAAAATGTTATTGTAAAAAAAAAAATACAAAAAGAAGATCTTTTTAATTTGGATTTATTTATAAATTGTAGCCCATTAGGAAGTGATTTAAAAAAAAAATTTATTAAAATGTCTCCTTTAAATAGAATTCATTTTAAGCAAATAAATAAAAAAGTTTTTATTTTTGATATTGTTTACAAGCCAAAAAAAACATTATTAAATAAAATTTGTAATGATTATGGTATAAAATATTTAAATGGAATTAAAATGAATACTATACAAGCAGCTGAAGCTTTAAAATATATATCTTTAAAATTAAAAAAAATAAGATGAGTAGAAATAAAATAAAAATTTTTCACGATACAAGATTTAAAGATAAAAGGGGTTATTTATGGACATCTTGGAAGAAAAATAAAATTAAACTAAGATTTAATCATGATAAATTTGCTGTCTCAAAAAAAAACGTTTTTAGAGGTTTGCATTATGATAATAAAACTTGGAAACTAGTTAGTTGTGTTTATGGAAAAATTTTTCTTGTAATTGTAAATTTAGATAAAAAATCAAAAAATTATTTTGATTGTAAGAAATTATATTTAGATCACAAAAAAAATTTAACTATATTAATTCCACCTGGCTTTGCTAATGGTCATTTATGTTTATCTAAAGAATGTGTTTTTCATTATAAACTAAGCTATCCAGGAAAATATGCCGATGTTAAAAGTCAAAAAACATTACTATTCAACGATGAAAGATTAAATATTAAATGGCCAATTAAAGAAAAATTTATTTTAAGTAGTAGAGATCAAGGATAAATAATGGAACTCTCTATTTTAATTCCAACATTAAATAGAACAAATTTTTTAAAAAAAATATTAACTTATTATTCTAAAATAAATTTAAATGCATATGTTTATATATTAGACAGTTCAATTGATGATATTGCAAACGAAAATCAAATATTAATAAAAAAAATTAACAATGAAAATTTTAAGTATCACAAAATTTTCGGAAAAAGTTGCCAAGTTCAAAAAAAAATTATGCCTCAAATAACAACTAAATATTGTGTTTTTTCAGGAGATGATGATTATTTTTGTAAACAAGGTTTAGAAGATACAATTAATTTCTTAAATGAAAACAATGATTTTATTGCTGCTCATGGAAAAATATTACATGTTACTTTTGAAAATAATGATCAAAATTCAATTATTGATGTATCTAACTACAAACCTCTTGGATTTGATAACTGTCAAGAAAAATCAATTGATAGACTAATTTTTACTTTTAAAAAATATCAAACATCAACTTTTTCAATACATAGAACAGAATCATATATGCAATTAATGAGTTATATTGATGAAAATATTAACCAAATTCAATCTATTGAAATGAAGTATGAAAATATTTTTAACGATGAGTTATTACCAAATTTTTTGTCTTGTTGTTTTGGAAAAAATAAATTTATTGATAAACTTTATATGATTAGAACATCAGTATTTTCTCCTAGAGATAAAAATTTTTTCTCTCAAAAAAAAATATATGATTATTTTACAAATAAAAAAGGTAAAGAAACTATAAAAAAAATTAAAAAAATCTTAACTAAGGAAATAACAATTTTAGATAAAAATAATTTATTTGAAAATGAAAAAATTATAGACGAAGAAATAAATAAGTTTATTAAAAAAAATTATCTTAATCATAAAAAATATATTTTTTTAAAAATTCAAAATATAATAATTTACATTTTAAAAAAAATTAAACTTTACGAAATTATAAAAAAATATTTTAAAAAGAAAACTTATAGTTTTGATATCTTTAATGATAAAAAATATAAAGACCAATTTAAAATTTTTTATAATTTTATTTTATATTAAAGTTTAATTATATTAATTGACTTAGATGTATAATGACTAAATATATTTTTTTTTTCTGAGTATTTTTCATTTTCAAATTGCCCAGAATCAACTATTTCATCAAAACCTAATTCAGGTATAAATTTTCTATATTCTTTAATCCTTGATAACGGTGGGTTATTGTATTTATCTACAAAAACAGTAGAGTCTATGGATATTCTTATTTTTGAATTTCTATTTCTATTAGTGTTATGTATCATAGCATAATCAGAAATATAAATATTTCCAGGTTTAGGTAAGAATTTTATTTTTTTATAATGATCCATTACCCATTTCATTTTTAAATATGACTCTGATCTAACTAAATATTTTTCATCAAATTGTTTTGGCTCATAAAATAATAGATTATTGTTTTTGTAATCACCAAAAATTGGTGCAAAACAATTCATTCCCCAAGGCCCTTCAACCCAAGCATCAGAATGAGCGTGGGATGTATTTAAACCTCTATTTAAGTTATCTTTAAGGTCTTTACCAAATTTTATTCTAATATTAGGAGTCATTCTAAAGAATCTTAATTCTTTTGGCGCTACATTAGTCATTTCTTTAATAATTTCACACCAAGTTTTTAATAATAGATTATACTCTAAATTATATTCTCTTTTTGGAACAACTGCACCGTTAGGTGTAACATTTTTTCTATATGATTTTTTTTTTTCAATTTTTTTTAAAAAATAGTTATCATTTTCTTGGTAATTTATATTGAATGCTTTTGAAATATAAGATTTTAAAAATATTTGAAATTTCTTATTCAAATATTTTGGAATTTTATATTCTAAAATTAATGGATGTTTAAACTTTAAATTCCATTTTTTTTTTAATGAAGCCATTCTATTTATTCTATAATTTAAATTTTTACCGATCATAAGAATTTAATTTCTTTTTTATGTGCTGGACTTCTTAATCCATAAGTTTTTTTAAATTTATCATCATCATGAGGATAATGATAAATATATCTTTTGCCCAAATTAAGTAATTTACTGGTTTCAACGAGATCAGTTTTTCTATATTTGCTTTTTTCATCTTTTCCATAAGTAAACTTAGGCTCACATAAATTATCTATGGAGATTCTATTGCCACACTTTTTATTTCTAATTGTTTGATGATAAATTATATTGTCCGCAATTAAAATTTCACCAAATTTTAATTTAAAATTTAATGGTTCAATAAATTTCTTTGCAATCTCTAATTTAATATTTGTAGGTTTGCCAATTAAAAGAGAGTAGGGTAATTTTTTAATATTTTTTTTCAATCTCCAAAATTTAATATAATTATTTTTTATGTCTCCTCCAATATTATAAAAAATTGCAAAACAATTTGTTGAAAAACCTGTTGGACTGTCTACATGTAAAGTACTACTATCTTGTATAGAAAAGTTTTTAGGAACAAAATCTCCAAATTTAATTCTTACTGGTAAACTCGTATACCATTTTTGTACGTTTACTCCTAGATTGTTAATACATTCATAAAATTCTCTCATAAATAGATTGTATTCTAAGCTTGAATAATATTTTGGAACAATTAGTCCCGAAGTTGATATATTTTTAAAATTGTTTCTTTTAATAGTTTTTAATATATTCTCTAAATTTTTAAAATCTTTAAACTTAAATGCCGAATTTAAAAATATTAAAGCCGAGTTCTGTAACTTTTTTATTTCATCAGATTTTAGTTTAATTTTGAATAAAAAGGGTGCAATTATTTTATAATTTTTTTTAGTAAAATTTTTTTTAAAAATTTGATATCTTTTATTTATATTTATTTCTTTCATTTATTAACTTGTAATTTGCAAAATGTTTAAAACCTTTATCAACTTTTAATGTTTTAAATATAGAATCTTTAAAATCGTATTTATAATTTTTACCAAGTTTAGTGAATTTTTTAAAAGAAATATATTCATTTTTTCTGTCACTATGAATTTTTCTAGCATAATTATTATTTTTTCTTAATAATTCAAATGTTGTATCTAATGATATTCTAGTATTACAATTTTTTTTTCTTACTGTTTTATGTAGAGTAGCAAAATCAGAAATAATTAAGTTTCCTTTTTTTGTAATAAACCTTACTTTTTTAAAATATTTTATATATTTTTCCCCCGTTTGAAAATTTTTAAGTGGTCTAAGCCATTTTTCATCTAATTTTCTCGGATGATAAAATTCCATTTTATTATTATTGATATCCCCAAAAATTGGGATATGCAGGTTAACACAATTAGAGCTTTCTCCGGCCCAACTATCACTATGAGGTTTTTCAGTAGCTCTGTCTCTCGAATAATAACTTTTTGGAATTTTTCTAAATTTTATTCTAATATTTAATGGTATGTGAAATTTAATTATATAATTATTTATTTTTAATGATTTAACTATATTTACAAAATTTCTAGTTATTAAATTAAATTCTTTAGAGGTTTCTTTTTTAGGAACTACTGCCCCATTGGGAGTTATAAAATTTAAATTTTTTTGATTTAAATTATAGTAGTCTATTAATTGTTTTTCATTTTTTAATTTATATGAACACGTTGCGCTTTTTGATAGATATTTAATTACTGAATTATTAAATTTAAGCAACAATTCTTTATCTATATGATGAGATATTATTAGAGGTGAAATTTTATAAATACTTTTAGCATTAAATATTCTAAAGTCTTTAATTCTTGTATACAGTGACATATATAATTAATTGATATAAACACTATTAATAAAGATAATTTTATTTATAACAATTTAAAACTAATAAATTATGAAAAAAGCAATTATTATCAGTGGTGAACTTGCCCAGGATCATGAATTTATTTATCCATTTTATAGACTGTTGGAAGAAGAGTTTAGTTTAGATGTATGTTTAATTGGTGGCAAACCCGTTAAAGGTATTTTGGGCACTTTATTACCTCCGAATAAAAATTATCCTATCAAAAATATTGATCAGATCGAGATAGGTAATTATGATCTACTAGTATTACCTGGAGGTGTAAAAGCAATGGAAAAAATTAGATTAGAAAAAAATTTAATAAAATTTATATCTGACTTTAACAACGCTGGAAAGGTTATTGCATGTATTTGTAGCGGTGTACAGCTTTTGATATCTGCAAAAGTAGTTAAAAATAGAAAAATTGCAGGATATTATAGTTTAGAAGACGATATAACTAATGCCGGAGGAATTTATACCGACCTGCCCGCTGTAGTTGATGATAATATTGTAACTACCGCACACTATAAAGACATGGGGCCATGGATGAAGGCTGCAATTTCTCTAATAAAATAAATTTTTAATGACTACTTTAGCAGAATATGATTCTAAAAGAGTTTTAAAACCATGGGGATCAGAATATGTAGTCTATAGAGATAAAAAAAAAATATCTATAACATTATTAAATATAACAAAAAATAAAACTACATCATTTCATTGTCATCCTAGTAAAAAAACAGGCTTTATTTTGCTATCTGGTAAAGCAATCGTAAGACTTGGATTGGAAAAAAGAGATAAAATAAAGTTTAAGGCAATTTCAAAATTAATGATAAGACCTGGCTTATTTCACTCGATAAGATCTTTATCAAAAAATTTTATAGCACTTGAATTTGAAACTCCTTCAAATAAAAGAGATTTGGTGAGATTGTATGATAATTATGGAAGAAAAAATAAACCTTATGAAAATCAAAAAAAAAATCTTAAAAAATTATCTATTAATGAACTTAAATTTGAAAAACCTAAATATAACATATCAAAAAAATATATAATAGGTTCGAATTCTATTTTCTTAGAGAATCACTTTAATTTTTCAAAAACTAATAAAAGACCTAATGATGAGATATATGCGGTTTTAGAAGGAAATGTTATAGATAAAAAAAGAAATAAAGTGCTTTCAGTAGGAGACATAGTTAGAAATGAAACACTTAAAAAGTTATCTAAATCTTTTAAAATAAATAGTAAAATAATTTTTTTAAGAGTTATATAAAATATGAGTAAAATTGATGTTCTATTAATTACCCCGCCTTCTCGAATAGAAGTTTACCAAAATTTATCAAATGAACTAGCAGCTATAGAGCCACCAGTTTGGTCATCTTTAATAGCAAATTATTTAATTAAAGCGAATTATTCTGTTAAAATATTAGATGCTGAAGCAAGCCATCTGACACATAGAGAAACTGCTGAAAAAATAATTTTAGAAGATCCTAAACTAGCAGTATTTATAGTTTATGGACAACAACCTTCGGCCTCAACACAATGTATGCCAGCTAGCAGAAAAACTGCAAAAATACTCAACGAAATTTCAAAAAAACAATTAAAAACAATTGTAATTGGCACACATCCATCAGCACTTCCAAAAAGAACTTTGGAAGAAGAACCTTATGATTATGTTTGCAAAGGAGAAGGTCCGCTTACGATAAAGATATTATTAGATTATTTAGATGGAAGAGAAAAAAATATAAAAAATGTTCCAGGTCTTTGGTATAAAGACAATGATCAAATTGAATTTAATAAAACTGCTCCTATAATTGAAAATTTAGATAAAGAATTAAATGGTCAAGCATGGAATTTGCTTGATATGACCAAATATAAATCACATAATTGGCATGCATTTAATAATTTAGAATCTAGACACAAATATGCTTCACTACAGACAAGTCTTGGCTGCCCATTTAAATGTACTTTTTGTTGTATTAATGCTCCATTTGAAAAAAATACCATAAGATTTTGGTCTCCAGAAAATATTATGAAACAAATTAAAATATTAGTTGAAGAATATGGCATTTTCAACATAAAGCTGCCAGACGAAATGTTTGTTTTAAATCCAAAACAAGTTACAGGAATATGTGATGAAATTCTTAAAACGGATTATGGAAAAAAATTAAATTTCTGGGCTTATGCAAGAATTGATACATTAAATGATCAAGAAATGTTGATTAAAATGAAAAAATCTGGTTTTAATTGGTTAGCGATTGGAATTGAATCGAGCTCAAAACATGTTCGCGATGGTGTAATTAAAGGTAGATTTGATAATCAAAATATTGAAGAAATAGTTAAGAAAGTTAGAAATATGGGATTTTATGTTGGAGCAAATTATATTTTTGGTTTACCCGATGATGATCTGGACTCTATGAAGCATACCTTAGATCTTTCCATGAGAATTAATAGTGAATGGGCAAATTTTTATTCTGCAATGGCCTACCCTGGCTCAGCTCTATATTCTTTTGCTCAACAAAAAAAATGGCAATTACCTGATGATAAGAATGGACCTGGTTGGATTGGATATTCACAACATGCATTTGAAACTTTACCATTAAGAACTGAAAAAATAAAAGCTTCTCAAGTTCTAAACTTTAGAGATGATGCTTTTAATGAATATTTTAATAATAATGATTATTTAAAATTAATTAATAAAACTTTTGGCAAAAAAGCAGAGAGTCATATTAAAAAAATGACAACTCATAAAATTCCAAGAAAACATCATTCGCAAAAAGTAGATTATTAATTATTAACGATCTTTTTTATAGTTTTGTAAATTTTATTAGCTGAAGGTGTGCCATTTTCAGTTTTTTTGGATGTACCCGAAGATCTATTTTCTAAACCTAAGGCGGTAACACTTATCTTTGTTTTTTGCATTAATTTATATGCTATAGTTGAAGTTATTCCGCAATCTGTAAAAGAGGCGTCAATTACTATTCCTTTTTTTGATTTTTTTAGAAAATTATAATCTTTTTTGCTTAGTTTAAATGGACTAAGCCAAAGAACATTTATTAAATTACATTTAATATTATCTTTTTTTAATAATTTTATAGCATCTAAAGCAGTAAAACGCGCTGATGAAATAGCAAAAATTGTAATTTTTGCTTTATTTTCATAAATATTTTTTATCTCTAATTCAGACTTATAAGAACTTCTATGTTCGCTAACTAAATATGGGTCTTTATCTTTAATATATTTTTTCCAGACAATTTTATACTCATTTGGTGTTATTGGAGCACATACTTTTAAACCTGGCATGTGTATAAATGGAGAATGGTAATTATTACCATGCAAAGGACCTTGTCCTTGGTTAGCTTCAGAAGCTATAGCTCTTACAAATACTGGTGCACCATAACCAAAAATTTCTTTTGCTTTAGCGGCGTGCATGACTAAAGGGCTAGAGTTTAGCCATAAAAAACTTTGAAATCTTAAAACAATTATTGGTCTTGAGCCCACTATTGAAGCACCAACAGCTGTTCCCATTCCAGCAGTATCTGTCATTGGTAATTCTATGATACCTTTTTTTTGTTTTGGAATAGTATTTTGAACCCATCCAACTGCAGTAAGGCATTGACCTATAACAAAACCTTTTCCACTATCTAAATGTTTTTTTGTAATTTGTCTTATAGTTTCCGCAACCGTCTTTGCCATAAATTATTAGCCCATTTATTATATATTTTTTCAATTTTATTTATCTCTTTATCTAGACCTAAATTAAATAATGATCTCTTTGTTATTTTATATCGATCCCATTCTAAATTATTATCTCTTCCTGATCCTACATGCCATGTATCTCTACAAGTTCTTATATTTATTAAAGCTGGAAGTTGATGTTTAAATTTTGAAGTCCAATAGTTAATTACCCATGGGTTGTCAGCAATATCTATAGATTTCATTCCTAAACTTTTAACTAAATCAACTAATTTCCATGATCTTCTATCTTTAGTAGGTGTTAGTACTGATAAATCATTGTCCTCACAAATAAATAAAATTTTTAATTTTTTCGTTGCTGCATCAGCTAGTGCAGCCAAAACAAAATCTTCTTCAGCCGCTCCATCTCCAAAGATGCATACAATTTTTTCTTTTTTTTTTACAAGTGCTATACCATTTGCTATAGGAACTTGATCACCAATTAAACCACAATGCCCTACAATTTTTTTTTTAATATCATGTATCATTGGAGAACCGCCTTTGCCACCACAGCAACCTGACTTTAGTCCAATCAACTCATCTACTAGTTTAGTTTCATTTCCTCCAAATGCTATATATGGCGCATGTCCTCTATGTTGAGTAAGTAAATAACTATTTTTCATTTGCAAAAATATTCCTGAGGCAACAGCTTCTTGCCCCAAAGATAAATATACTAGAGGTGTTGTTTTATTGTGCTTATGTGCTTTTTTAACTTGTATTTCAAAATTTCTAATTTTTGACATCATGCTAAAAAATTTTAAACTTAATAATTTTGAAGTTTTTTTTTCTATATTGTTGATGTATCCTAATTTATAATTTCTCATTAAATTAATAGTATATTTTTTTTGAATTGTTATTGACAATATAAATATTTTTTACCAATTGACAAAAGTTAAATTATAATAGTAATTAAATTAAACAACATTATTATAAAAATACACAAGTGATAATATCAAAAACACCCTATAGAATATCTTTTTTTGGAGGAGGTACCGATTATCAAGAATGGTATAAGAAAAACGGTGGCCAAGTTATATCAACCACAATTGACAAATATTTATATATTTTTTGTAAAAAACTACCTAAATTTTTTGATTATAAATACAGGTTTTGTTATTCAAAAATAGAGGTGGTTAATCGGATATCAGACATTAATCATAAAGCATTTAAAAAAATTTTGTTATATCATAAAATTAAAGAAGGTGTTGACATACATTATAATGGTGAGCTACCAGCCAGAAGTGGAATGGCATCTAGTTCTGCTTTTACAGTTGGGCTATTAAACGCTTTATATACTTTAAAAAAAAAACAAGTTACAAAAAAAATTTTAGCAAAAAAAAGTATTTATTTTGAACAAAAAATTCTAAAAGAAATTGTTGGATGTCAAGATCAAATAGCAACTTCGATTGGTGGTTTTAATATAATTAATATAAATAGAGATTCAAATTTTAATATATTAAAAATAAAAAATAAAAGATTCTTAAATAATCTCAATGATTCTTTATTTTTGGTGTTTACAGGTATTAACAGAACAGCCCAGGATATTGCTAAAACTTACGTAAAAAAATTAAATAATTCAAAAAAAAAATATATGAGAGACATTGAAAACACGACCGAACTTGCCATAAAAGCAATTTATAGAAATAATCTCTTTGAATTTGGTAAACTTTTGGATGAAAATTGGCAAATTAAAAAAAAATTAAGCAAGATTATTACAAATAACTCCATAGATGAAATTTATAATTTAGGTTTAAAAAATGGTGCTTTAGGTGGAAAGATTTTAGGAGCAGGAGGTGGGGGTTTTATTTTGTTTATGGTTTTAGAAAAAGATAAGGAAAAGTTTTTAAATAAATTTAAAAACTTTACTATAATTCCATTTAAATTTGAGGACAAAGGTAGTCAAATAATTTTAAACGATAAAGAAAATTAAATAATTGTGTATATTTTAGGAATACATCCAGGAGGCCATGATACTTCAGCTTCTCTATTAAAAAATGGTAAAATAATAATAGCCGTTGAAGAGGAAAGATTTAGTAAAGTAAAACATTCTACAAAATTTCCTGAATTAGCAATAAATGAATGTCTAAGATATGCAAAAATTAAAATTAACGAAGTAGATGTTATAACATTGAGTGGTGACTATAAACTTCATATACAAAAAAGATACTTAGAGAATTGGTCAAAATATTTTCCAAAAAATAAACATAGAGTTATTTCTGAGTTCAATGATTTCCAAAAAATATCTTTAATTAACGAATATATTAGGAAAAAATATAATTTTAATGGTATCATTTATCAATGCAGACATCATTTAGCGCATTTTGCGAGTTCATATTATATATCAAACTTTAAGAAGTCCGCACTTTATAGCATTGATGGTGTAGGTGACTATGAAAGTTCCTTGTCAGGCTACGTAAAAAATAATAACTTTAAAATATTTGATGAATGTACTGTCTCCTACCCGCATTCTATTGGATTAGTTTATACAGCCATAACAGCTTGGTTAGGTTTTATACCTCATTGCGACGAAGGAAAAACTATGGGATTAGCTCCATATGGAGACTATAAAAAGTATTATTTAGAATTTAAAAAAATTATCAAATTTGAAAAATTCGGAAAAATATCTATTAACCTAGACTATTTTAATTATCCTTTTCATAGGAGAAGTAATGTCTCCAACAAATTCTGTTCTGTCTTCGGTTCACATAGAAAAAAAAATCAAAAATTAACAAAAATACATATGAATGTTGCCGCAACTCTTCAGTTTTTTTGTGAAAAGACATTAATACATGGTCTAAATTATTTATATAAGAAAACAAAATCTTCAAATTTATCACTAGCTGGAGGTGTTGCGTTAAATTGTGTAGCAAATGGAAAAATATTTAAATATACAAAATTTAAAAATGTGAGTGTACAACCCGCTGCAGGAGACGCAGGAACTTCCTTGGGAAGTGCTTTGTATTGGTACAATTGTGTAAGAAAAAAAAAAATAAATAAATTTAAAAAATTATCAATAGAAAAAAATATTTATGCTGGTCCAGAATTTTCGGACTATGAAATATTAAAAGAAATAAAAAAAAATAAATTAAAATATAAAATTAGTAAAAATATTTACAATGAAGTTTCTCAATTATTAAAAGAACAAAAGATTGTTGGTTGGTTTAATGGTAGAATGGAATTTGGACCAAGAGCACTTGGAAATAGATCGATTTTAACTTCTCCTTATCCAAATAAAATGAAAGACATATTGAATTTAAGGGTAAAAAAAAGAGAGTCTTTTAGACCTTTTGCTCCAGCAATTTTAAGAGAAAGAGTTTATGATTACTTTGAATTTACACATGATTCTCCCCATATGCTTTTTGCAATGAATGTTAAATTAAAAAAGATTAAATCTATACCAGCGGTAACTCATATTGACAAAACTGCTAGAGTTCAGACAGTTGATAAGAAGAATAATGAGAAATTTTATAATTTGATTAATGCTTTTTATAAGAAAACAAATATTCCTGTGTTATTAAATACTTCTCTTAATATAATGGGACAACCTATTTGTTATGATCCTAGTGATGCAATAAAAACTTTTTTACAAAATGATATAGATTATTTAATTTTAAATGCAAAATATATCTTAAAAAAATAAAAATGAATTTTCGACATAAATTAATGGAAAACAATTTTAACCAGTTAGATATAAATACTGTTATCAATTTTTTGAAAAGTAGCAAAAACAATAACCTAATTTTAACGCAGTCAAAATATGTTAAAAAATTTGAAAAAAACTGGTCTAAATGGCTTGGTGTAAAATATAGTGTATTTGTTAATTCAGGTTCATCAGCAAATTTTTTAAGCATGTCTATACTAAAAATTTTAAAAAAAGGAGGAGAGGTAATTGTGCCGACACTAACTTGGGTATCTGATGTGAACTCTGTAATTTATAATGGTTTCAAACCAATTTTTGTAGATATTAATCCAAAAAATCTATGTATGGATGAAGATAAAATAATTAAAAAAATTAATAATAAAACAGTAGCTATTTTTATGACTCATGCGCAAGGATTTAATGGATTAACAACAAATTTACTAAAAATTCTAAAAAAAAGAAAAATAGAGCTGATTGAAGATGTTTGCGAGTCTCATGGTGCTACTTTTAATAAAAAAAAACTAGGAACATTTGGTTTAATGTCCAATTTTTCTTTTTACTATGCCCATCATATGTCTACGATTGAAGGAGGTATGATTAGTACAAATAATAAAAAAATTTATCAAATTGCAAGAAGTTTAAGATCACACGGTATGTTGAGAGAAATTGATTCAAAAATTGAAGAAAAAAAAATTATAAAAAAATATCCAAAGTTATCACCAAAATTTATTTTTATACATAAAGGATTTAACTTTAGAAATAATGAAATTGGTGGATTGCTTGGTCTAAGTCAATTAAAAAGATTAGATAGAAATATTAAAAAAAGAAATGAAAATTTTAGATATTTTTTAAAAAATTTAGATAAAAATTATTTTGTTGGAGATTATAATATGGATGGAATAAGCAACTATGCATTTCCTTTAATTTTAAAAAAAAAGAGTTTTGTACTCAGAAAAAAGTTAGAGGAAACTATGAAAAAATATAAAATTGAATATCGCAGAGGGAATGCGGGTGGCGGCAATCAATTAAGGCAACCTTATATATCTCAAGAAACTAAACATATTAAATTAAGTAATTTCAAAAACGTAGAGCATATCCATTTTTTTGGATATTACATAGGAAACTATCCAGGTCTCAAAAAGAATAAAATATTAAAATTAACAAAAATATTAAATTCATTTAATACATAGAAATGAATAAAATTAAAATTTTAATTACAGGTGGGGCGGGATATATAGGCAGCAAACTTTCTACGAAACTAGTTTCAAGCAGATATAAAGTAACGGTTTTAGATAATTTAAAATTTGATGATGCTTCTTTAAATCATATTTTTTCATATACAAATTTTAACTTTATTAAAGGCGATGTAAGAAATAAAAAATTATTAAAATCTTTAGTAAAAAAAAATGATATAATTATTCCTCTAGCAGGATTAGTCGGAGCTCCACTTTGTGAGAAATTTAAAAAATATGCAACTGAAATTAACTTAAATAATATAAAATATATTGTTAATATTTTGAATAATAATCAGAAAATTATTTATCCAACATCAAATTCAGGCTATGGAGTTGGAAAAAAAAATAAATATTGTGACGAAAACTCTCCATTAAATCCAATCTCACACTATGGGATTACTAAATCAGAAGCTGAAAAAGTAGTTTTAAAATTTAAAAACTCAATTTGTTTTAGATTGGCAACAGTATTTGGTTATTCTTATAGAATGAGAACAGATTTATTGGTAAACAACTTTGTTTACAAGGCTATTAAAGAAAATAAATTAGAACTATATGAATCACATTTTAGAAGAAATTTTATACATATAAATGATGTTGTTGATGCTTTCGAATTTGCAATTAAAAATTTTAATAATTTGAGAGGTGAAACTTACAATTTAGGACTTTCCACAGCAAATATAAATAAACTACAATTGGCAAAAAAAATAAAAAAAAATCTAAAAAATTTAAGAATTGTAATTCGTGAAAACAAGAAAGATCCAGATAAGAGAGATTATTTTGTAAGCAACAGAAAAATTGAGAAAAAAGGTTTTAAAGCTAAAATTACTCTAGATGATGGAATTAAAGAGTTGGTAAATATTTTTAAATATTCAAAAATCAAAATAAAAAACAATTATTAATAAATTTTTCTAATCTGTTTAAATAAATCATTTTCAACATATTCAAATTTGATATTTGAACTAATTGCCGCATCTTTATCTGTTTTTTTATCACCAATCATGAATAATTTATCTCTACTTATATTCCATTTTTTTATTAATTGTAAAATCATACCATTTTTTGGTTTTCTACATGCACATTTCTTTTTATATTTCTTTATCTTTCCATCAGGATGATGTGGACAAAACTGAACATCATCAATAAAAACTTTTTTTTTAGATAATAAAAATTTTAATTTTTTTTGTAGTATAAAAAAATCACTTTCTCTAAATTTTTTTTTTGCAATCCCGGCTTGGTTTGTAACAATAAAAATATAAATATTTTTTTTTGTTAAATATTTTAATGCTTTAATAACACCGGGTCTAAATTTAAATTTGTTAAATTTATGAACATATCCATAATCATGGTTTATAACACCATCTCTATCTAAAATAATTCCAGATTTTCTAAATAATTTCGGAAAAATTTTTTTTCCTAAAGTTATATTTTTATATGATCCAACATCAATAAATTTCTTTTTATAAAATATACCTTTTACTTTGTTATCTTTGATCTTCTTTAATAAAATTTCATTTTCTAAAGAAATTTTTTTTTTTGGAATCGATTTTAAAAATCTATTCTTAAAAAAATATATTCCTGCATTTTTTAAATTTGAATTTTTAACTATCTTCAAGTATCCATTTTTTTTTATTGATAAATTCGAAAGCTTCTCGTTTTGGGATATATAACTTTTTGTCAGAGCTATTGTGCAATCACATTTATTAGATTTACTTTTATTTATAAAATCATTTAGATCTATATCAAAAAAAGTATCTCCATTTATTAATATTATATCATTTTTTGTTTTTTTTAGTTGGCTTAAAGCACCACCAGTATCTAAGGGTACTTTTTCAGAAATTAACTTAGTATCAGTTAAATTGTTAATACTATTTTTATATTTTTTTATAAACTTATAGGATTTATAACCACTAAGTATATATATTTTATCAAAATTAAATTTTGCATTAAAATTAATTAAATCTTGTAAAAATTCATTCTTTGTAAACTTTAAAAGAGGTTTGGGAATTTTATTTGTATATTTTTTAATTCTGGCACCTATTCCACCAGCTAAAAAAACTAGATTAACATTAAACTTCATTAATATTTTGTAAAGTAGTTTTCAATTTCTGAACATAGGGCTTGACCAATAATAATTTCAGCAGCTTGAACGTGAGAAACAATATTTGATGGTATAATAATTGGAAATTTTACATATTTTTTTAGTTTACCTCCTTTGTTTCCTGATAAACAGAAAGTTTTAATTCCCATTTTCCTAGCAAGTTTTGATGCTTTAATTAAATTATTGCTATTACCAGAAGAAGTTATCGCAATAGAAATATCATTTTTTTTCCCAAGCGCTTCGATCTGCCTTTCAAATATATTATCAAAGCTAAAATCATTTCCTATAGCCGTTAAAGCAGATGTGTCTGTGGCTAAAGAAATTGCCGCAATAGCTCTCCTTTTTTTTTTATACTTTACAGTAAGTTCTGTCGCAAGGTGTTGTGCATCAGCTGCACTTCCGCCATTTCCAAAAAAAATTAATTTTCCTCCATTTTTGATTGTCTTGATGCTCTCTTTGACTAATCTTAAATAATTAGGCATTTTTTGATCATCAATTTGCTTTAACAAATCAATTATATTTTCTAATTCATTATGCAGATTTTTATTTAATGTATTTGTTTGAATCATAAATAATTTATAATAAACTTAAATTACAATTTCTATTAAATTATTTAAAATCTTGAATGTTAAAAAATTTAGAACTATTTAATGATAAACTGTTTTCAGTTGTTATTAATAACAACAAAAAAAATTTTTATATTGTAGTTATTCTGTCAATTTTAGGTTCTTTTCTTGATATGTTGAGTATTAGTATATTTGTTCCACTTATAGCGTTTATTACGGATAGCGAATTTAATAATTTTTTTATTTTTGATTATATCAACAATTTTTTAAATAAAAATTTAGATCCAAAGCTTCAAGTAAAAATAATTCTTAAAATAATATTTAGTGTCTTTGCAATAAAATTAATATATTTGATGTTCGTTTTATATTATAGAGAAAATTTCTTGAGAAATTTAAATTATAAACTATCAAATAAATATTTAAAAAACTTGTTAAGATATCCATATTCTTTTTTCTCGAATACTAACTCATCTGATCTTATAAGGAATTCTCATGGCGAAATATCTGTAATTGTTTCTGGTATAGTGCTTCCAGTAGTTAATATTATAACTGAATTTGCTTTATTATTATTCTTACTTGTATTTCTTTTAAATATTGATTTCAAAAATACATTAGTTGTATTTATATTTTTTTTAATTTTTAGTTCAATATATTTTACAATTACAAAAAATTATTTATATAAATGGGGCTTAAAAAGATTTAATCTTTCATCGAGTAAAATAAAAAAACTACAAGAAATTTTTGGTGGGATTAAAGAGATAAAAGTATTTTCACTAGAAAATAATTCACTAGAAGATTTTTCAAAAATAAATAATAAATTTTTAAAATATAACTTTTATGGAGAGTTTTTAACAAAATTACCTAGACTGGTTTTTGAATCTCTTACTATTTTCATTCTAATTTATTTAATATTTACCTTGCTAGAAAATAATAATGAATTTTCAAAAATTATTTCAATATTAGGTGTTTTTGCTTTAGTTGCGGTAAGAACATTACCTTCAATATCAAGTATTTTAGTATCATTGCAAAATTTAAAAAAATCTTCTCCATCTCTAGACAATATCGTGAATGAATTAAGAGAAGAAAAATTAAAAAAGCCAAGCGAAAAAATTTTTCAATATGATTTTAATAAGTCAATTAAATTAAACAATATCTTTTTTGAATATAAAAATCCAAAAAAAGTTATTTTTAAAAACTTGAATTTAGAAATTGCTAATAAATCAGTCACGGGTATTTTTGGAGTATCTGGTTCAGGAAAAAGTACTTTAGTTGATTTGGTTTTAGGCTTAATTGAACCACAAAAAGGTGAGATAAACGTAGACCAAACAAATATTAAAAAGAATCATGAAAATTGGTTAAGTCTTATTGGTTATGTTCCACAATCAGTTTTTCTTTTGGATGAAACGTTAAAAAAAAATATTATTCTTGATGAAAAAGGTTATGATGAAAATAAATATTTAAATGTAATTGCACAAACCAATCTAGAAGAATTAATTAAAAATAAAGACCATAAAGATCTTTTTTTAGGAGAAAAAGGCGTTAGGGTTTCAGGTGGTCAAATACAGAGAATAGGTATAGCAAGAGCTTTATATAAAAAATCAAAAATTTTAATTTTAGATGAAGCCACTGCCAGTCTAGATGAGGATAATGAAAGAAAAATCTTAGATTCTATAATTAAAAATCAAACTGGAATAACAGCTATTATAATTAGTCATAAAATCAATATTTTAAGAGAATATTGTCAACAAATTTATGAACTCAAAGACTTTGGTTTAAAAAAAATAGAATAATATTTTATTTAACAGGAAATTTTTTCATCCATTTATTTCCTTTCATGCCCCAGATTTTTGGATTTCTCCATTTGTCTTCTATTTCATAATATTCTTCTTGTGTTATATCGCAATAATCTAAGAAATCTTTGAAATATAAATTTGGAAACTCTTCATCGTATCTATGAACTAATGCTACAGCTTCTTCTCTAGTAATATATCCTTCTCTAACTTCTCTAGCTGCATTAGCTGTACACCTCCCATGTCCAAATTTTAAAAGAGAGAAATAATGATGAAATGGATCTATTTTGTCATCTATAGAAGAGTACTTTGTGTATGTTCCCTCTGTTCTTCTATTATTAGGTTTAAATCCCGTGTTCTCACTTGCGTAATAAAAATTACTATGATTTGACCAATCTTTGAAATATCCATAAAAAAATGACTCAGTTTCAAATTTATTTATTTCCTCTTCAGATAGGGGCAGATAAAATGCAAGATCTTTTTTTGTAAATCCTTTAGATAGCCAAAAATCAACATCATATTTTGAGAAATAAACTTCATTAAACTCTTTTAAAGAAAGGGATTTTTTATCCCATTGTTTCCTTAATCCGCCATATTCTGCTTCAGCATTTTCTCCTCTAAATACAAGTTTTATCCCATATTTTATTGCTATACTTAAAGGAAATAAAACTTGTCCATAAATAAAACCCTGAAATGGATCTCCCATTTCAATTAAAGCTTCTTTACACAATCTTTTTGCAACATCTCCTTTAGGCATACCTAAAATCACATCAAAGCCACTTTCATTAAAATTAGATAAATTTTCCCATCCAATTTGAGTATATTTTAGTGGTGACCAAGTAACTGTTAAGGGGTTCATGCCATAAATATGTTTAAGTTGGTGTGCAACTGTAGCAGAGTCTTTACCCCCAGACGATGGTACAACACAATCGTAACTATGATCGCTTGATCTATATTTATTACAAAGTTCTATTAATTCATTTTCTCTTTTTTTCCAATCTATCTTTTTTTTATATTCAAAGTATTTACAAGCATTACATACTTGTTCTTCATCAAAGACTATTCTTGGTCTTTGATTTGAAATAACACATTTTTTACAGAATAATATCTCATTTGGTAAATTATATTTTTTATTTATATCAATTTTTTTACTAGACATATTTTTTAATTATAGTTGATAAAAATTTAATTCCATTTTCCCCACTTTTTTCTGGATGAAATTGGCAACCTATAACATTTTTGTTCTTAACGACAGATGGAATGGTAATATTATTGTATTCAGTGGTTGCAATTGTCTCATTTTTTTTATTTGTCTCTGCAATATATGAATGAACAAAGTAAAAACTTTTTTTGTTTAGATCTGATTTTAAAAATTTATTTTCTTCATTTATAGTTTTTACTGTGCTCCATTTAATATGTGGAACTTTAATTTGAGATTTTTTTTTACTTTTAATAGATACAACATCTCCATTAATAATATTTAAACCATGAGTTAACTTTTCCTCATAGCTTTTTGAAAACAGCAATTGCATTCCAAGACATATGCCTAATAAAGGTAGTTCCTTATTATAAATTGCATTTTTTATTACTTTATCTAATTCATTTTTCTTAATTAAATCCATAGCATTTTTAAAAGAACCAACTCCAGGCAATATAACAAAATTTGAATTAAATATTTCTTTTTCATTTTTTGTCACTAAACTCTCATAGCCTATCTTTTCAATAGCTCTTTTAATGCTTAAAATGTTACCACAACCATAATCTAGAATTGAAATATATTTCATTTAAAATTTTCTTATGTTTTGGCCCAATTCTAATAATTCTTCTCTAATCGACTCTATTTTAACTTTATCGTAATGAATTGCATATGCAACTGCAACCGCATCACATTTTGTTCTGCTGCACAAGTCACGTAGATGCGAAATTTTACCAAACCCCCCGCTTGCTATGATTGGTAAGTTTACACTTTCACATGTTGAATTTATTAAATCTAAATCAAAACCTTCTCTTGTGCCTTCCTTGTCGACTGATGTTAATAATATTTCGCCTGCTCCAAGTTGTTCTGCTTTTTTAACCCAATCAATAACATCTATATTGGTGCTTTCTCTTCCATTATGAGTAAATACTTCCCACATGAGATCTGATTTTTTTTTTGCTTCAACGGATAAAACAATTGATTGACTGCCATACTTTTTTGCGAGAAGATTTATTAAATTTGGATTATCTACTGCGGCGGTATTTATTGCTATTTTGTCTGCACCTGAATTGAATATTATTTCAGCATCATAGATTGATCTTACTCCTCCCCCAACTGTAATAGGTATGAATATGTCCTTTGTTGCAGCTTTAATTATATTATTTAGGTTATTCCTACCATAAAGAGATGCTACCGAGTCCATGAAAATCAATTCATCAATTCCTGACTCATAATATTTTAAAGCAAAATCATTTGGGTCCCCAACTTTTCTTAATCCTTCCAAATTAACGCCTTTAATTAGATTAGAGTTTTTAATATCTAGTCTGCCTATTATTCTCATAATTTTTTGTTGATATAATTGTTTTTGATCATTATTTAAATGATATTAAGTGTTTATGAATATAATAAAAATACAAAAATTGATAAAAAATATTTATTCAAAAAAAATTGTTCCAGTTCATGAGCCTATAATTACAAAATTAGATAAAAAATATGTAAATCGATGTTTGAACAGTACATTTGTTTCAACTGTGGGTAAATATGTAGGTCTTTTTGAAGAGGAAATTAAAAAATTTACTTGTGCTAATTATGTTATTGCAGTCAATTCTGGAACTTCAGCTTTACATGTAGCTTTAGTCTCTATTGACATTAAAAAAAACGATGAAGTTTTGCTTCCTTCAGCAACATATGTATCTACAGCAAATGCAATAATATATTGTGGTGCAGATCCACATTTTGTTGATATTTGTGAAAATACAATTGGAGTTGATCCAGCAAAACTCGAAAAATATTTAAAAAATAACACAATTGTAAAAGGCAAAAAATGTTTTAATAAAAAAACAAAAAAAATTATTAAGGCATTAATTGTTGTTCATGCATATGGCCATCCAGCAAATTTAAATGAACTGAAAAAAATTTGCAAAGATTTTAATCTAGAGTTAATTGAGGATGCAGCCGAAGCAATTGGAAGTTACTACAATAACAAACATGTAGGAACATTTGGTAAAATAGGTGTGCTAAGTTTTAATGGGAATAAAACAATTACAACAGGTGGCGGTGGTGCAATAATTACAAACAGCCAGAAAATTTCTAAAAAAATTAGAAAATTAACAACATTGGCTAAAATTCCACATCCTTGGGAGCAAAAATTTGAAGAATTGGGATACAATTATAGGATGATAAATATTTCGGCCGCACTTGGTTGTAGTCAAGTTAAACAGTTAAAGATGATAATTAATAGAAAAAGAAAAATTGCTAAATTTTATAAAAAAATCTTAGCTGAAGAAAAAAATGTTAAATTCTTCTCTGAACCTGTAAATTGCAGAAGTAATTATTGGCATCAATTTTTATTACTTAATAATAATAAAAATAAAGCCAAAAACCTTTTAAAAGAATTTCATAAGAATAAAATACTATCTAAATCCATGTGGACACCTCTTCATACTCTTAAATATTTAAAAAATTATCCAAAAATGAATCTTTCTATTACAAATAAATTATTTAAAAGACTTATTATTTTACCAAGTGGCGCAAATATATCAGAAAATAAATTAGATCAATTTTTATCAAGGAAATGAAACTTAATAGATTCGTTTTTGTAAAAAAAAATTCAACAATTTTTGAGGCTATAGAAAATTTAAATAAAAATAAATTACAAGGTTTTGTTATTGTAACAAATAAAAAAAAGGATCTCATCGGAACAATTACTGATGGGGAT
>CEUZ01292153.1_pt1 | contig 21651 bp, 28 predicted proteins | sample 361511 | NCBI WGS metagenome assembly CEUZ01 (sample SAMEA2622822, study PRJEB7988) | marine metagenome | biome: marine biome (ENVO:00000447); feature: surface water layer (ENVO:00002042); material: "saline water (ENVO:00002010), including plankton (ENVO:xxxxxxxx)" | depth 5 m
CTTGATGAGATTGACCTTGCAAGTAATAAGATAATGTGCTTACAACCAATACTTGAAGGTAGTGGAATCTATGTTAAGAAAATTAACAAATGGGTTAAACCGAAATTTGGGTTTAATGTAGTTGCTACTGCTAATACAAAAGGACAAGGATCCGAAGATGGTAAGTTTATCGGAACTAATGTTTTGAACGAGGCGTTCCTGGAAAGATTTCCAGTTACCTTTGAACAAGAATATCCTGCTGCTAAAACAGAGGAAAAAATAGTTGCGACTAAATTGAAATCGGCTGGTAAGTCAGATGTCAAGTTTGCTAAAAATCTAGTAACTTGGGCAGATGTAATTAGAAGAACATATTTTGATGGAGGAGTTGATGAGATTATATCTACAAGAAGATTAGTCCACATCGCCGAAGCATATGGTATCTTCAAAAACAAAATGAAAGCTATATCAGTTTGTACTAATAGATTTGATGAGGATGTTAAAACATCTTTTGTAGATTTATATAGTAAAGTTGATAGTGGCGCTTCAGTTGATGAGATTTTGAAACAGAAAAAAGATGAAGAATTAAAATCTCAAATACAGGAAGACCAAAAAGATTCCGAAGATGATGAGGATGACGAAAACGAAGATAAAGATATCCAAGTTTAAAGTCTAAAAATCATCCATAGTGTAAGTCCGCTTGGGGCGTTAATCGCCCCAAGTTTTTTGCACATAGAAGGGAGTAGAAAAAAATAAGATGAGTATAACCGTAGTAGTTAGAAACAATAATGTTGAACAGGCTTTAAGAGTATTAAAGCGTAAGATTCAAAAAACAGGCCTAATGAAAGAGATTAGAGATAGACAATATTACAAAAAACCTTCGGAAAAAAGAGTTGAAAAAATGAAAGAACGGGATAAAGTTCTTGCTAAAGCTCGTAAGAAAAACGAAGAAAATCTAGGATTTGTTTGGGTTAAAGGTAAAAAAGTAAAAAGAATTTAGAGATTCTATGCCGTGTGTCTGATATATATATTATGCTACAAGCAATTCATAAGTCTTGTAGAGGCGTAGAGAGGCTTAGGGTTGTGCCCTGGTTATTAAGTTAATCAAAAACAACCCTTTAAAATAGGGGCTTGAAAAACACAAAAAAGTTCTTATATAAATAATAGTAGAACGCCATAATGGGTTCTACAAAATAGTAACTCGCTTAATAAAGGAGGTTAATTATGACCAATAAAGCACTATCTATTTTTAACAAGTTAAGACCAGTAAGTATAGGATTTGATTCTATGTTTAATCATTTTGAATCAATGTTTGATGATGATTTTTTCAATCTATCACCTGCACTTACTAATAACTACCCACCTTACAACATAGTTAAGTCTGGTAAAAACAAGTACGATATTGAAATCGCTCTTGCAGGATTTAATAAGAAAGACATTGATGTCAATGTTGAAGATGGAATGTTAACCATTGAAACCAAGAAGGAAGAAAAAGCTTCTGAAAAGGATGAAGATGGAGAAGTATTACATAAAGGTATATCTAAAAGATATTTCAAAAGGTCTTTTTCAATTGCTAATGATGTTGAAGTCAAAGGCGCTGAATTGAAAGACGGTCTATTGAGAGTATCAATGGAGAGAATAGTACCAGAAGGTAAGAAACTAAAAACTATAAATGTTAAATAATTAACATTTGATTTAGATAGGGCGGTAGAAATATCGCCCTATTTTTTTAGCGTGTCTTATTGACAAAACCCCTATATTAAAGTATAATAAATAATAGTATGAATAAAATATTAATTATATTAATCAGTTTGATTCTTGTAGGTTGTGTACAAAATCCCAAACTATCATTTGGAAAAAAATGCGTAGAAAAAGGTGACCAGGTTCACTTTTCTTATGTGTGGATATATGATAAAGAAGCAGGATTACAAGCAGACGAAATTACTTGCGAATTGATTGATAAGAAATAAAGACTAGGAGATTGTTATGAAGATAAAGGACTTGAAGTTAGTCCACATCGGAATTGGACTTATTATCATAATCTTTTTTGCTGTTCTGGCAAATGAATTAAAAACAACAAAGGAATTACAAGACCGTATTCAACAAAGTGAATTGCACTTCCAAATAATGGAAGGTGAGTATTTGGACTCCATTGCTAGTAATGAACGAGGATTACAAATATTAGAAAAAGAAGTTAATACTACCCAAAGAGAATTACTTGAATCTCAAAATTATATTGAGAAGGTAGAGATTATTATTGCGAATCTACAAACAGAATTACACGGATTAAAGCAAGAGTTAAAAGATACAAAAACAATGCTAGATGTGTGTTCCAGTCAAAATCAATAGGTCATTGACATTTTATTGATTTTTGATATAATAGATTCTATATATTATGAAATATAATGAAGAAAAAATTGCCAAAGAAATTTTAGATTATATTAAAGGTACTTATGGTCAACATTACTCAACAGGTAAAGGTGGCTTTCAAATACAAGATTTATTTAAGACTTTAAATATAGGTAAAGATTTTTGCCACGCAAATGCAATTAAATATTTGTGTAGGTATGGTAAGAAAAACGGATATAATAGGGCAGATTTATTAAAGGCTGCTCATTATATTATATTATTATTAAATTATGATGAGGAGAAAAAATGAAGTTGTCAAATGAAACCGTTAATGTTTTAAGAAACTTTTCCGATATAAACCAAAACATATTATTCAAAGAAGGAAATAAGTTAAACACTATTTCTACTATGAAAAATATTATGGCGAAAGCGGAAATCAAAGAAAGCATAGAACAAGAATTTGGAGTATATGATTTACCTGAATTTTTGAGAGCGATAGATTCGTTTCAATCGCCTGTTATTAAATTCAACGGCACTACAAGTTTAACTATCAATGACGAAAAATCTACATTAAAAGCTAGATATGCGTTTGCTGATAAATCTACTTTAGTTGCACCTGAAAAAGAAATTAAAATGCCAGACTTGTCTGTGTGTTTTCAATTAAAGAATAACAATTATGAATCTTTGAAAAAACTATACACAAATTTATCACTACCTGATATTGCGATAGAAGGTAAAAATGGTAAAGTAAGTTTAGTTGCTTTAGATAAGAAAAATAGTAATTCAAATCAATCATCAATTGTTGTTGGTGAAGCTGATAGTGAATTTAAAGCGTTTATTAAAACAGAAAATATGAAACTAATCCCTGGTGATTATGATGTAGTTTTATCTAAAAAGAAAATTGCACATTTCAAAAACCAAAAGGTTAAAGTTGAATATTGGATTGCGTTAGAAGCTGATTCTGTTTTTAATTAAACATAGGTGAATATATTATGAGTGATTTTTTATGGGTTGAAAAATACCGTCCAAAAACTATATCTGATTGTATTTTAACAGATGAGTTAAAAAATACATTTTCAGAATTTTTAAACAAAAAAGAAATACCAAATCTATTATTATCTGGTACTGCTGGTACTGGAAAGACTACCGTTGCACGAGCCTTATGTGAAGAATTAGGCTGTGATTATATAATGATTAATGGTTCCGATGAAGGTCGGCACATTGATACATTAAGAACACAAATAAAAAACTTTGCGTCAACCGTATCTTTAGAAGAATCAAACAAACATAAAATAGTTATTATAGATGAAGCGGATTATATGAATCCAGATTCAGTTCAACCTGCTTTAAGAAATTTTATAGAAACATTTTATAAGAATTGTAGATTTATATTTACTTGTAATTTCAAAAATAAAATCATCCCTGCATTGCATAGTCGTTGTACCGTTATAGACTTTAGAATTACTAATGGTCAAAAGGTACAAACGGCTACGGCGTTGCTAGAACGGCTTATGACTATATTAAAAGAAGAACACATAAGTGCTGATAAAAAAGTAGTAGCAGAATTAATACAAAGACACTATCCAGATTTTAGAAGAACCATAAATGAATTACAAAGATATTCAGTAAGAGGTAAAATAGATAGTGGAATTTTAGTATCTATATCTGAAATCAATAATAAAGAATTGATTAAGATGTTAAAAGAAAAAAGATTTGGTGATATGAGGAAATGGGTTGTACAAAACCTAGATAAGGATCCGTCCTCACTATTCAGCAATGTCTATGAAGTTTTATACAAACATTTGGATCCAAAATCTGTGCCACAAGCAGTTTTAACAATAGCAGATTATCAATATAAATCTGCCTTTGTAGCAGACCAAGAAATTAATTTAGTTGCTTGTTTAACTGAAATAATGGCACAATGTAAGTTTAAATAAAATGAAACATAAAAATTTTGAAGTAAATAAAATAACACCATTACACGATTTATCTTGGTATATAAAATGGATAAGTTCAATAATTATATTAATAGGTATGTTATTAACCTCACTAGAAATGACACCATTTAATTTGTATTTACATTTAATTGGAGTTAGTGGTTGGTTTATAGTAGGTATGTTGTGGCACGATAGAGCATTAATTTTTTTAAATGGTGTTGCAATAGCAGTATTCATAATGGGCATTGTTAAATTTCATACTACTTGCACCAATTGTATGATACCTTTATGATGAATCAATATAAATTATCTGATTATTTAAACGCACTTAATTTTTCAAAACAACCTTTGTTGGATAGCGATGATATAACTTGGGAAAAGAAATACCCACCTTTTGTTATTAACCGTTGTTTATCTCAACATATGGATACTATTTTATATGCAAATGAAATGAATCAAAGACACGGCCTGGCCAAACGGCTGCAGTTCCATTTTCTTCTAAATAGTATAAGAAAGAGAAGGAGATTTGGTGGTAAGTGGATATCAACACATAAACCAAAGAACCTTGAGTATGTTAAAGAATATTATGGTTATAGCAATCAAAAAGCTAAAGTTGCTCTGGACATACTATCAAAGAAACATATTGAATTAATTAAAACTAGACTTGAAAAAGGTGGGAGAAAAAAATAATGAGTGATGAACCTATACAATGGTCAGCTGATAGTATGTTAGAAATAACATTAAAACAGCCTGACGATTTTTTAAAGATTAGAGAAACCTTATCTCGTATAGGTGTTGCAAGTAGAAAAGATAAAATACTTTATCAATCTTGCCACATACTACACAAACAAGGAAAATATTATATAGTACATTTCAAAGAGTTGTTTGCTTTAGACGGCAAGAAAGCAACGCTAATCCAAAACGATATACAAAGAAGAAATACGGTTGCAAGTTTATTGCAAGATTGGAATTTATTATCAATAGTTAAGAAAGAACAAGCGGAAGATAAAGCACCTTTATCGCAAATAAAAATTATTGCGTTTAAGGAAAAGAAAGAGTGGAATCTTCAAGCGAAATATAACATTGGTAAAAAATCATCTACTCCAGATGTAAAACAGGAAGAAACTTCTACTCCAGAAGTAAAACAGGAGAGTGAATAAATTAAATACTTGAAGGAGGGTATATTATGGAGAAACTACCAGAAGTAGTTTTTAAAGTAAGAGAAAATAATGAGTGGGTTAACAAATCTACTAGCGACTTTTTTGCAGGAAAAAAAGTTGTAATGTTTTCTTTACCAGGTGCATTTACACCAACTTGTTCCAATTATCAATTACCTGGCTTTGACCAGCATTATGACCAATTTAAAGAATTAGGCATAGACGACATTATTTGCGTTTCTGTTAATGATTCTTTTGTTATGAATGCTTGGGCAGAATATCTAGGAGTTAAGAAAGTTAAAATGTTACCAGATGGTAATGCTGACTTTACTAGACAATTAGGTATGCTAGTTAAGAAGGAAGATAAGGGATTTGGAAATAGGTCTTGGAGATACGCTGCTATAGTTAATGATGGCGTTATTGAAAATGTATTTGTTGAAGAAGGTCGTGGAGATAATACTAAAATTGATCCTTACGAACATACAAAACCAGAAACACTTTACAAATTCATATCTGAAAACAAATAAAGGTTACATAAATGAAAGTAACCTTTGTTCAGCCTAACGGCGATAGAAGAACGATTGAAGTAGAAGAAGGCCGTACTTTAATGGAGGCTGCAAAGTATATTGCTCAGCCTTATGTGGAAGGTATAGAAGCCATCTGTGGAGGACAATGTATATGTGCCACTTGTCATATTTGGGTTGCCAAAGAATGGGTAGATTTAATAGGTCCCCCACCACATAATAGTCAGGAACAGGCCTGGTTAGATTATGAAAAAACTGCAACGCTATCAAGTAGATTATCTTGTCAAATTAAATTAACAAAAAGACTAGATGGTTTAGTAGTACATATACCTTATGATAAAAATGAAACATATAAACCAAGAGCAATAGACGGATTCGGTGAATAATATATGATGTTTTATACCAATGTAATTGAACATAAAAGTAAATTATTAATAAGAGGAGTTAATAATGGTAAACCATTCTTAAGCCGAATAAATTATCAGCCGACTTTATACACGCCAACAAAAGAGAAATCTATATATCAGACACTAGACGGCATTAATTTAAGACCAAAAACCTTTGCTAGTATATACAAGGCAAAAGAGTTTAAAGATACTTACAAAGAAATGCCTCAATTCAAAATCTATGGAATGGATAGATGGCCATATCAGTATATTGCTGATGAGTGGGGCAAAGATATTGAATGGGATAAAAATCAAATTAAAATATTTACTTTAGATATTGAGTGTGAAGCAGAGTCAGGATTCCCAGATGTTGATACTGCTAATGAAACTATAATTTGTATTACGGTTAAAAATCATAGTAATAAACAAATTATAACTTGGGGTACTGGAGATTTTATAACCAAACAAAATAATTTAACTTATGTAAAATGTAAAAATGAAAAAGATTTATTATTAGAGTTTATGAAATTCTGGTGTAAAAATCATCCAGATGTAATTACAGGATGGAATGTTAAATTCTTTGACATACCTTATTTAATGAATCGTATGAGAAAACTATTTGACAATGATGTTATTAATAAAATGAGTCCTTGGAATTATATTAATGCTGAACGAGTACAAATGGGTAATAAAAATGTTCAGTATTGGAATATGTTAGGCATAACCGTATTAGATTTTTTTGATTTATATAAAAAATTTACTTATGTTCGTAGAGAAAGTTATAGATTAAATTATATTTCCAGAATAGAATTAGGAGAAGAAAAGGTTGAAAATCCTTATGATACTTTCAAAGATTTTTATACTAAAGATTATCAAAGATTTGTAGAATATAATATCCAAGATGTAGAGTTAGTGGATAAACTTGAGGATAAAATGCGTCTAATTGAATTATGTTTAACTATGGCATATGAAGCTAGAGTTAATTATATAGATGTGTTTAGCCAAGTAAGATGTTGGGATACTTTAATCTATAATCATTTAAGGCAAAAGAATATAATAATTCCACCAAGAGTGGAACACGATAAGAATACAAAATATGAAGGTGCATATGTTAAAGATCCATCTTTAGGAATGCACGATTGGATTGTAAGTTTTGATTTGAATAGTTTATATCCACATTTAATAATGCAGTATAATATTTCACCAGAAACATTTGTTGGAGTTCAGACACACGGCATAAATGTTGATAGTGTATTAAATGAAAAAGCAAATTTAGATTTTGCAAAAGAAAAAAATATAACAATTGCTCCCAATGGTGCAATGTTCAGAAAAGATAAACAAGGTTTTCTTCCAGAGTTAATGGAAAAAATGTATAGTGAAAGAGTTATATTTAAAGACCAATCAATTAAAGCAAAAATAGAATATCAAAAAACAAAAGATCCAATTTATAAAAATGAAATATCTAGGTGTTATAATATTCAAATGGCAAAAAAGATTGCATTGAATAGTGCTTATGGTGCTATCGGTAATCAATATTTTAGATATTTTGATGTTAGTCAAGCAGAGGCAATTACATTAGGTGGACAATTATCAATTCGTTGGGTTGAAAATGATGTTAATAAATTTATGAATAAAGTATTAGGCACAGAAAATAAAAATTATGTAGTTGCTAGTGATACAGATTCAATTTATATAACAATGAAAGATTTAGTTAATAAAGTATGTAAAGGAAAATCTATACAGCAGATAACTGATTTTTTACATAAGGCAAGTGAAGATAAACTACAAAAGGTTATAGATGATAGTTATAGTCGTCTAGCGATGTATGTGAATGCGTATGCTCAGAAAATGATAATGAAACGAGAGGTCATTGCAAACAAGGGTATATGGGTCGCTAAGAAACGGTATATGTTGAATTTGTATGATGAAGAAGGCATACGATATATAGACCCTAAATTAAAAGTTATGGGTGTTGAGGCAGTTAAATCTTCTACACCAGAAGTTTGCCGAGGTAAAATTAAAGAAGCGATTAGTGTTATTATGAATAAAGGACAGGAAGAATTAATTAAATTTGTTGCTGACTTTAAAGAAGAATTTTTAAAGATGACACCAGAACAAATTGCTTTTCCTAGGTCGTGTAATAATGTTTTAAAATACACAGATAGTTCCAATGTATATAAAAAAGGAACTCCAATTCACGTGAAAGGTGCTTTAATTTATAACCATTTTTTAAAACGAAATCATTTAACACACAAATATCCTAGAATACAAGAAGGTGATAAGATAAAATTTTTAATGTTAAATTTACCCAATACATTTAAAGAACAAGTAATAGCATTTTCATCTATTCTTCCAAGAGAATTTGATATAGAAAAATATGTAGATTATGAAACACAATTTCAAAAAACATTTACAGACCCATTGAAATTTATTTTAGATTCAATTGGCTGGTCGTTAGAAAAAGAAGCGACTTTAGAGGAGTTTTTTGGATGATGTTAGAGGCATTTTTAACTTTTATATTAATAGTATGGGGATATAGAACAGGAGAATTATTAGCAATGACTAAATTAAAATTTGCAACATTATTACTTTGGTTATTAGCAGTTAAATTTGTATTGGTAAGTTATGGAAACTAAAATAATAAACGCAGATAGTCTGGAACATCTAAAAACTTTAGATGATAATATATTTGATTCGTGTGTAACTGATCCACCATATCATTTAGCGTCTATTGTTAAACGATTTGGACCAGGTCAAAAAGGAATTAATAATAAAGATGAGAAAGAAGGTCGTAATGGACCATATCATAGAGCTGCAAAAGGTTTTATGGGACAGACTTGGGATGGAGGAGATATTGCATTTCAAAAAGAATTTTGGGAACAAGTATATAGAACACTTAAACCTGGTGGTATTCTTTTAGCATTTGCTGCTACTAGAAATTATCATAGAATGGCAGTTGCAGTTGAGGATGCTGGGTTTGAAATATTTGATATGATTAATTGGATATATGGTAGTGGGTTTCCTAAAAGAAAAAACTATTTAAAACCTGCTCACGAACCTATTGTTATGGCAAGAAAGGGAGTTAACCCTAGTTTAAATATAGATGATTGTAGAGTGCCTGGTTATGAATGGGACACATCTAAAAATAGAAGAAATACACAAAAGGAACAAATCTTTAAAGGTGGTTGGAAGGGAAAAGAAGGTGGCGAAAAAATATCAGGTCGTTATCCTGCAAATATAATACACGATGGATTGGAAGAAGATTGGGCAAAATATTTTTATAGTCCAAAAGCAAGTAAAAAAGAAAAAGGAGACACTCAACACCCAACGGTTAAACCTTTAGCATTAATTAGATACTTAATTAAATTGGTTACACCTAAAGAAGGATTAGTATTAGACCCATTTGCAGGAACAGGAACTACTGGAGAAGCCTGCATATTAGAAGGTAGAATTGGATACTTGATTGAAAAACAAAAATCGTATATAATAGATATAGAAAAAAGATTAGGAAAACATAATGAGCTTCTTGGATAAACATATTAATGAAAATAGATTACCTGTAATGGATCAACCTACCTTTGAGCGTATTACTAATGAGATAGGTAAAGAAAAATTTAGGGAAGAGTTAGCAGAATATATTGCAGAAAAACGACCACCATTTCCTTTAAAACAAATTTCAATTGGATTAATGGAACAATCATTTAAAGGTTTATTAAAACAAGATGTATGGGAATATGCCCAACCTAAAGAACAAGCACAAAAAACAATCTTTGAAAAATATGATGATTACAAATACAATTATAAAGAACACGGACTAGGTCTTATAGACGCACCATCAATTTATAATGATGTATCAAATTATTTTCACCAAGATTTAAGATTGAATTGTTCAAGCTATAGTTTTAAATCTCCTATTGATGTATGGACTAAAGGCACAGCAAAAGATATATGGAGATGTTTAGGTCCTATGTGGCGAGGTATCAATGGAATGAAACCTGTAATGGTTGATGGTAAAGAAGAATTAAGAGGTGGTCAATTAAATGATAAAAGTTATGTATCAGCATTTAGATTACAAACTTATATTGCAACACAATTTAAACCTAATGTAGCAAAAATGGTATATGAAATGACGGATGCTAAAAAAGTATTAGATACAAGTTGTGGTTGGGGAGATAGACTTGCTGGGTTCTATACAAGTAAGGCTGAAGAATATATTGGTTGTGATCCTAATCCAAATACCTTTGAAAGATATGCTCAACAAATTGAACACTATGAAAGATTATTAGGTAATAAAAATAGTAATATAGTTATAGATACATTTGATAGAAACCATATTATCACTTGCGATGGAATTAAAAAGGTAACAATATATAGATGTGGTGCTGAGGATTTACCTTGGGATGAAATTAATAATATAGATTGTGCCTTTACAAGTCCCCCTTATTTTTCAACAGAAAGATATAATGAGGGTGGCGAATTTTCACAGGATCAATCGTGGAGTAAGTTTAATGAATATGATTTATGGAGAGATAATTTCTTTATCCCAGTTTCTATAAATAGTTATAATAGTTTAAGCGATAAAGGACATATGTTTATTAACATAATGGATCCTACCGTTAAAGGTACTCGTTATAAAAGTTGTGATGAATTAGTTGACGCTTTGATTAGTCCAAGAACATTAGGATTTCCAAAGAGATTTAAAGGTCAAATTGGAATGAGAATTATGCAAAGACCACAAGGTCGTGCTAAATTTAAAACGGAGGAAGAGTTGAAGGCTTTTATGAATCAATTGTATATTGAAAATGTCTGGTGCTTTGGTAAAGCAGATTTAGATTACTTTAGACACGCTAGAAAAAATACTTTAGAACAATTTTTTAATTAATATGCCTATGCCAATTACAAAAGAAAGTTATCAGGACCTAAAAGAGTATTGGGACTTCCAAAGAAAAATACAATTTAATAAAGAGAAGATTAAAGCATTTGCTGAACAATTTGAAAATAGAGTATATAATGAATTTGGACAAGTTAATTTAGAGGAGTTGTATGAGTTATTATGGACAAGATGTAAAGAAACAGATTATGATGATCCACACCCAGCCTGGATACCACAAGATGAAAAATTGAGATTTTGGTGGGAAGGAGAACCACATAGTAATTTTAAGATGATAGAACCTCCTGTAAAGAAGGGAAGACCTGTTGTTTTACGGGCAAAAGTGTCAGATGAATTAGATAAAAAAGTTAGAGATATTTTTTCATCGGATATTGACAAAGATGAAAAATAATGTTAGTATAATATAAAGGTAAATATGAGTGATTTTTTAAAAGATATAATAAAAGAAACTGGAAATGAATATGCAACACTAGTAAGTGAAGGTGTTGAGGCAGGAGATGTACATAGTTATATAGATACAGGCTCGTATGCTTTAAATGCTTTATTATCAGGATCCATATTCGGTGGATTACCATCAAACAAAATTACTGCAATCGCAGGAGAAGCCGCAACAGGTAAAACATTTTTTGCTTTAGGAATAGTTAAACACTTTTTAGACAAATACAAAGAAGGTGGAGTAGTATTCTTTGAATCTGAAAGTGCTTTAACAAAAGATTTAGTTGAGAGTAGAGGAGTTAATAGTAAAAGAGTTGTTATAGTTCCTGTTTCAACCGTACAAGAATTTAGATACCAAGCAATAAGAGTATTAGACAAATACATAGAACAAAAAGAAGATGAAAGAAAACCAATAATGTTTGTGTTAGATAGTTTAGGAATGCTATCAACAACAAAAGAAATGGAAGATACAGCTGAAGGAAAAGAAACTAGAGATATGACAAGGTCTCAAATAGTGAAGGCTGCATTTAGAGTTTTAACACTTAAATTAGGGAAAGCAAAAGTCCCTATGATTATGACTAACCACACCTATGATGTTATAGGGTCAATGTTCCCACAAAAAGAAATGGGTGGTGGTAGTGGCTTAAAATATGCCGCTAGTAATATAGTCTATCTTTCTAAAAGGAAAGAAAAAGAAGGTAAAGAGGTTATAGGTAATGTGATCCATTGCTTAAATTATAAAAGTAGATTGACAAAAGAAAATGCGAAAATAGATGTAAGACTAACTTATGATAAAGGTTTAGAAAGACATTATGGTTTATTAGATTTAGCAATTAAACATAATATATTTAAATCAGTATCAACAAGAATAGAATTACCAGATGGAACAAAACAATATGCTAAAACTATCAATAATGAGCCTGATAAATTCTTTACTAAAGCCATTCTCAATAAGATTGACGAGGCAGCCAAAAAAGAATTCCTTTATGGCCAAGACTAATAAAGATTATGTTTTTGCTCAAAGAGAGCAAGATGAATTTTCTTGTATAAAGATTATCACAGGTGAATATAAAGATGTTATTTACAAATATGGACGAGTACAATTCGCAAGCGAACCAAATCAATTGGATCAATTGCCTTTAAAATTTGATTATGAAGTTATGAAAAACCCCAACAATGTAGATACACAAACAGAAAATTTTAGACATAAAATAGGTGATATATTAGTTGAAGTTATGGAGGAGCAATTAAAAAATGGCAAATTATCAATCATCAACAAGTGATAGATTTGAATTAACAATATTAAGGAATTTAATCCATAACGAGGAATATACTCGTAAAGCACTTCCCTTCCTAAAAGAGGATTATTTCAAAAATAGAGATGAGATAGTCCTCTTTAATACTATAAATCAATTTGTAGTTAAATATAATAAATTACCTAATAGAGAATCCTTAGCAATAGATATAGGAAATTTAAAAACTATTACAGAGGAAGAACATAAAAATATTATCAACATTTTAAATAATTTAAATGAAGGTATACAAGTTCCATCTATTGACCAACAATGGTTATTAGATACAACAGAAAAATTTTGTAAAGATAGAGCAGTACATAATGCTATCTTATCAGGTATTAAAATACTTGATGGTAAAGATAAACAAAGAAATCCAGAATCAATCCCACACATATTAGCAGAGGCACTTGCAGTTTCATTTGACCAACATATTGGACACGATTATTTAGGACAGACCGAAGATAGATACGAGTATTATCATAAAGTAGAGGAAAGAATTAAATTTGATTTATCTTATTTTAACAGAATTACAAAAGGTGGGTTGCCACCTAAAACTTTAAATGTTGCATTAGCAGGAACAGGTGTTGGTAAGTCCTTGTTTATGTGTCATTTGGCATCCTCATTTATACAACAAGGTAAAAATGTTTTATATATTACTTTAGAAATGGCTGAAGAAAGAATTGCTGAAAGAATAGACGCAAATCTTTTAGATGTAACCATTGATGAGTTATATGAAATGCCTAAACATTATTATGAAAGTAAGATTGAAAAATTACAGAAAAAAGTAAGTGGTAAATTAATTATAAAAGAATACCCAACAGCGGCTGCTCATAGTGGTCACTTTAAAAATTTAATGGACGAGCTATCATTAAAGAAATCATTTAAACCAGATGTATTGTTTATTGATTATTTAAATATATGTGCTTCAAGTAGATTTAAAGGTGGAAATATATCATCTTATTTCTATATTAAAGCAATAGCGGAAGAGTTAAGAGGAATGGCAGTAGAATATAATGTACCAATTATATCTGCCACACAAACAACAAGGTCAGGATATATGAGTTCGGATGTAGGATTAGAAGATACTTCCGAAAGTTTTGGTTTACCTGCGACAGCAGATTTTATGTTCGCTTTAATTACTAATGAGGAGTTAGAACAATTAAATCAAATGAAGATTAAACAATTAAAGAATCGTTATAGTGATCCTGCAATTAACAGAGCATTTATTATAGGTGTTGATAGAGCAAAAATGAGATTGTATGATGTTGAACAACACGCTCAACAAATTGTAGATAGTAACCAAGAGTCAAAAGAAGAAATTGAGAAACCACAAGGTCCTCAACCAGATGACACTTATGACAAATTTTCAGGATTTAAAGTATGAGAAAAAAAGGATTTAGACAACCAAAACCAACTAAAACAAAGCTATATTATAAAGCCGAAATGAAAAAAGTAAAAGGTAAGATAATGTGGCAGGCAGTAGAAATGCCAACCAAATCTATTATCATTGAATCATTTTTTGAGGAAGATGTTAAGAAATTAGTTAAGTTTCAAAACAAACATAAAGTATGGGAAGCAAGTGGTGGTATAGTTTCCTTCTTATGTCATAGATATGGTCCTTTAAAACCACTTATAAAATCTCATAGATCCAGAGCTTGACCTTTTAATTCTTTTCTGATATAACATAAATATAGCAGGAGAAATAAAATGGCTTCAAACGCAATAGAAACACAAAAACAAGAAAATGGTTCAATGTATGTTTTTGAATCAGTTGTAGAACGAAATAAATTTCCTACCAAAAAAGATATAGAAAAAAACGCATATCCTAAAATGCCTGCTAAATGGATAGGTGTTTATGAAGCTCAAGGAGCTGCAATTAAAAAATATTTAAAAGGCCAGAAGCAGTATCTTTATAGCAGAGATAAGGGTATAATGCCTTTTATTGAAAAATTAGCATCCAGTAAAATGGGAGTATCTGTTAAAGATAGATGGAATCCTATGGACATTATAATGGTTAAAAGACAAGGTGAAAATAAAATTAAAAAAGAAATTGAAAAGATTGCTAATATAACTGGTATGATACCTAAAGATAAATTAATAAAATTAAATCTTTATATGAAAGAACTTTTAAAGGATAAGATTTTAATTCCCATATCATTAAAAGAAGTTAAGGCAGGTATAAAAGAAGCAAAAGTTGAAGAAGCTAATTTAAAGAAAAAATCCAAAGGTGTTAAATTTAAATTAAAACCTGATAGTCTTAAATGTGATTTAGATATGAGTAAACCACCATTATTTGATACTGGTGAAATAGCATTTGATATGTTTGCTGATGATGTTGAGATACACGTTCAGGCTAGAAGTTTTAGATATAGTATTCCAAATACGGTAATTCAAACAGATTTAACTCCAAAAGGTAGACAAAGTGGTGCTAAATTAGGTAAAACATCTACGGTTGCTATGGAGACATTTTTAAAAAAATTAAATTTAGAAAGACCAAAATCTCCAACTAATGATCCTATGATTGAAGTTAATGGTAAATTTAGTGAACAACAATTAAATTTTTGGGCTAAAGAATATGAAAGAATTAAGAAGTATAAAATTCAAGGACAAAAAATTAACTATGACGCACCTTTAGAATTAGGTAAAAAAATATCTAACCTTAAAGATATAATTAAATATGCACTTAAACATCAAAATAAAGATAGAAATACTTTAGGTAGATTGTGTTCTAAACTAGTAGGTATGCGTTGGATAGAAGTTTATTATAAGATAGACCAGAAGAAAAAATTTGAAGAATGGTTAAGTGTATTATATTATGGGGCTAAAAAAGAGTTTTCAGATATTAATGGTCCTTTCATAAAGATATATTAATATAAATAGTATTACAAAGTGATATGTTAATGGGTAAGTGATTTTTTGTAGATGGATATAGTGGAGAATAAATGCAAAGTTTTAAACAATATTTAAGTGAATCTAGGAATACACACCTAGAACATTTAGAGGACGAAATAGTAAATAACGGTTATGACGGAGGTGTCAATGCCGTTAATTTCTTAAGCTCAATAAGAGATATGATGTTGGGCTCATCTAGGTCCAAACTCAATGTATCAGTAAAATGGGATGGTGCACCAGCAGTTTTCTGTGGTATCAATCCTGAAAACGGCAAATTCTTTGTCGGTTCAAAATCAATCTTCAATGTAACCCCAAAAATCAATTACACAAATAGAGATATAGACCGTAATCACGGTGGTGGTTTAGCGGATAGATTAAAAGTGTGTTTAGCACATTTACCAAGATTAGGTATAAAAGGAATTGTACAAGGTGATTTACTTTTTACTCCTGGGGATATTAAAAATGTTTCCATTAGAGGAGAGAAAGCAATTGCTTTTACACCTAATACTATTACTTACGCTGTACCACAAGATAGTCCTTTAGCAAGTAGAATATTAAGAGCAAAATTAGGTATCATATTTCACACATCATATTCAGGTCGTTCAATGAATAAACTTAAAGCAAGTTTTGGTGTTAATGTAAATAGATTTAATAAAACACCTGCTGTATTTTTTGATGACGCTAGTTATAAAGATACAAGTGGTGTTGCAAGTTTTACAGCTGCTGAAAGTGCAGCTATGGATGGTCAATTAAGAATGGCAATGGGTTCAATTAAAAGAGGTAAACCAGTTTTAGAATTAATGAAAAGACAAACTAATTTATTATCAGTTGGTGCTAGATTGAAAATCTTTTTTAATGATTATATTAAAAAAGGTAGAAGTGTTCCATCAGCAAAGGGTGCTTACAATGATTTTAGAAAATATTATGCTAGTGTATTAGATGATGAAGTGGATGCTAGAAAAACAGATAAAGCAAAAAGTAAATATGCAGCTATTAGAAATGATGGTTTAAGATTTATAGACAGATATAATACTGAATTATATTTTGCAATTGCTAGTTATATGACTTTGCAAAAAGTTAAAACATTTTTAGTACAGAAAATGAATCAAATTAAATCTATTGGAACATTTATACAAACAGGTAATGGTTTTAGAGTTACCAATCCAGAAGGATATGTTGCAGTAGATAGAGCTGGAAGTGCTGTTAAGTTAGTAGATAGATTAGAATTTAGTACACAGAATTTTACAGCGTCTAAAAATTGGGTAAGAGGTTAATATGGAAAAATGTCAAAATTGTGGTAAGGATGCTCATTGTCCTGAAAAATTAGTAGAGTTAACACCTTTTAGTCCACAAGGGAAAACTATTTGCAATAGATGTAAATGTTCTGCTTGTGATACAGACAAAGAAAGACCAGATGTGGAGATAGTACAATGAAACAATTTTTAACTCATTTATCTGAAGGTGTATATGATAAAGGAATATTTAAAGCATTTTTCCTTGCAGGTGGTCCTGGATCAGGTAAAACATTTGTAACTCAAAATGTCTTTGCAGGTATGGGATTAAAATTAGTTAATTCAGACCACCATTTTGAAAGAAAATTAGTTAATGCAGGTTATTCTTTATCAATGCCCGACCACGAAATGGAACCTAGAGATAGAATTAGAATGCAAGCAAAGGCATTGGCTAGTGACCAAATGACAAAATATTTAATAGGAAGATTAGGACTAGTTATAGATGGTACAGCAAGAGATTATCAGTTAATAGAAAGACAAGTACAATTATTAAGAACAACAATAGGTTATGATTGTTATATGGTATTTGTTAACACTACTTTAGATGTTGCATTGGAAAGAAATGCAGGTAGAATAAGACGAGTACCACCTGAAATAACTAAAAAGTCTTGGCAAGGAGTCCAAGCAAATATAGGTAAGTTGCAATACTTATTTGGAAGAAAAAATTTTATTATTTTAGACAACACAAATGCTAATGAAGATGTATTAGGCAAAGTTGCTAAAAAAATTAGACAATACCTTAACAACCCAATTCAAAGTTTTACAGCAAGAAGATGGATTGTTAGGCAATTGAAAGCAAAGAAAAGAGCATAATGGCAGGAGATGAATGACTTTAAAGGTTATTGTAAACCAATGTCTTATGTTAAAAAACTTGCAGGCATTATAAGGGAAGTAAAAAAAGAAACTGGAGAGGAAGATGTTTTTAAACTTGTTAACGAAGCACTAAAGAGAATGGAAAAAAGAAGTTTAAGAAGAAAAGGAACAAGGAATGCGATTTAAGGATTATATAAAAGAATCTATTATAGACATACCTAGAAGTACATACGCTAGACCTGTATTTGATAAAGCAGATACAGATAATCCTGTCCTTAAGCCTTCAGTAAGAAAACAATTATTAGACGGAATTAAACAATTTGAAAGATTTGGAAAAGTAGTTAACCATACACTAATCGGTTCTATATTAACAAAACGATATAGAGATGACGCCGATTTAGATGTTAATATCTTATTTAAGATACCTGGTTCAAAAGCACAACAAGAAAAGGTACACGAAAAAATAAGAGAACATCAATGGGAAGCTAATGGTGAAAAAGTAGGTGATAGTAACCATATAATAAATTATTTTTCCATAATAGATCCTGCCATTTTTAGTAGGAATCGAGCAATGGCTGATGGTACTTTCGATATAAGCGACAATAAGTTTATACGAAAACCAAAAGGCGATTCGTTTGACGCCGAAAAATATGTGGCGGATTTTCAGCATAAGGTTGCTGAAATAGATGTGATAAGAGGTGAACTAAAGCGAGATATGATTGATTATAAAGAGCTGCAGGGATTGTCAGCAAAAGATGTGGATAATCTATCTCAACTTGTGGCTAAAAAGTTAAGTGAAATAAAAGACTCTATCAAATCATTGATTGATATGGGAGACAAAGTAATGCAAGACCGTGCAGACGCCTTCAATACTCCAATGTCTCCAGACGATATTAGAAAGTTTGGTGTACAACACAAATTACCAAAAAATGTGATTTACAAAATGTTAGAAAAGTATCATTATCTCAACTTTTATAAACATTTGGTAGAGATTATGAAAGATGGTAAGATAACACCAGATGAACTAAAATCATTATCAAAAATAACCGAGGCCAGAGGTAGACACATAGCGTTTACCTTTGGCCGTTTTAACCCACCAACAATTGGGCACGAAAAATTGTTGAATAAAGTAGCGGCTCAAAGAGCAGACCAATATATAATTTACTTAAGCCGTTCAGAAGATTCTGCTAAAAATCCTTTAGCATTTAGAGAAAAGGTTGCAGTTATGAAGCGTATGTTTCCAAGACACGCTGGCAAAATTGCAGTAAGTAATTCTAATAAAGTATTTGATATTTTAATAGAATTGTATAAGAAAAAATTTACAGAAATTACAATGATTGTAGGTTCAGATAGAGTAAGAGAATTTGATACAATCATTAAAAAATATAATGGAGATAAAAATAAGCACGGTTACTATAACTTCGACAGAATTAGTGTAGTAAGTGCTGGTGAAAGAGATCCAGACGCCGAAGGCGCAATGGGAATGTCAGCAAGTAAAATGAGAGCAGCTGCAAAGAAAAAAGATTTTACTAGTTTTAAAAAAGGTTTACCGAGAAACTTCTCATTAAAAAATTCTGAAACATTATTTAAATTAGTTAGACGAGGAATGAACTTGGCTGCAAGTTTTGATCCTTCACTAGTTGAAGATGATAAGAAAGAAAAAGATAAGAAGAAAATCAAAGCAAATTACGATGGTGGTGTTGTAGGTGGACAATCAATTGCAGGTCCATTACGATTCAAACCATTTATAACTGCCTCAACAAAAGAGGAGTTAGATAAGAATACATTACGGGACAAATATGTTAGAGAAGATGTTTATAGAGTTGGAGATATAGTAGATGATATGGTGAGTAAAGTAACTGGCATAATAGTAAGAAGAGGAACTAATTATGTAACTTTAGAAGATGACAATATGAAATTTCATAAGGCGTGGTTACACAACATAATAGAAACTCCAGTCTATACAGAAACTATGGGTGCTCGTAGCAAAGAAATTATAGAAGGAAAACAAATGAAAAACGATATTAAAAAGGATAATATATCCTTTGATAAATCAGGTCCAAAAGAGGCGTATGATATGGGACACGATTATGCAAAACACACAAGCAAAACTACGCCAGGTCAGGCAGGATATGACCCTAATTACAAAGGCACTACATATAAACCTAGTAATCCTGCAGATAATAGAATCAATGTTGTTAAACAAAAAGTTAAAGGTCTTATTGATAAAGAAACGAAGGTTGAATTAAATGACATAGAGGAGTGGTATAATAGCGTTGATACAATAGATAAATATAAGGAACGATATGGGGAAGAGTGGAAAACAAAATTAGACGAAGTTTATAACAAGATGGTTAATAAAGTAGTAGATACAAACGAGAATTTAAGAGAAGGTCGTATGAAGGATATTGCGATTGACCTTAAACATTTAGACGCAGACAAGTTTAAATTGAAGTATGGTAAGTCTAAAGCAGAAATACAAAGAGAATTAGGCACACCAGAGATTAAATCATTTAGAGAATTTTCTGAACAGGTTAATGAGTGGGGAGTATTTCCGTCTGAAATTAAGAATGTGAAATATGAAAATGAAGATGTTAGATTATTTGAACCATTTGAAACACCTACAGGTCCTAAAGATTATTCTGTTTATGCAATGAGTGAAAATAAAGAAGTAGTAAAAGTTAACTTTAGTAAACCAGAGTTAAAAGAAACTTATATGAAAGACAATAATTGCGATAACCCAGGTCCTAGATATAAGGCAAGATACTGGGAATGTTATCAATGTAAGAAAGAGAGATAAAAAATGGCAATTACAAGAAGTTTAATCAATGAAGCTAGAAAGATTATGGAAGCAACCGAAACAAAAGGTTCAATGGTTGGTAAATATAAAGTAGACCATAATCCACAAGCAGCTGAATTTGGATTTGTTAGTCAGAAAGCATTTAAAGATAATTCAAAAAAGGTTGGTGGAAATAAAGGTGTTCAAGCTATGATTAAAAAAGGAAAGACTATTGACCAAATTTCAAAAGAATTTGGAATGTATAAAGACGCTGTTAAAATGATGGCAGCTGGCGAAACGCTATAATATAGATAGGATTAATATGAGCAAATATTTAGAAACTTGGCACAACGCTTTAAATCAGGTCCAAAATTGGAAGCCTGGTACTAATCATCATCAGCAAATGCTGAAAGAACAAGAAACACCTACAACAAAAAGTGGTGAAAGACAACCTTCTCATATAGATAAGGTTAAAGCATTGAAAGATAGAATTGATAAACAAAAAGATAAAGTAGATAAGTTTGACCTTGGAGATCCTAAACAAAAAACTCCATATGCTATTGCAAGAGCAGATTTAAAAGCAATGCAATTAAAAATGAGAGATATGCAAACAGCAGAAAATGAACCTGAAACAGATGATGTAGGCAAACCTAATAAGAAAAAAGAAATTAAAGAAAGACAATTAATAGGTTTCAAAGATAAAGTAATTGAAAAAATTTCACCATTTTTAATTTCATATAGTAAAGATGGTCAACACGCTGGATTCAAAGGTGCAGATAGTTTAACAGATTTACAAAATATGGCACAGATGTTAAGAGCAAAAGGATTTACGATTGATAAAATGGGAAAAAATACAGCAAAGAAAATGGTTAAAGAAGGCGTACAAGTTTATAGAGTTTCACACCCTAGTAAAAAGACTTGGGAA
>CEUZ01067534.1_pt1 | contig 21628 bp, 23 predicted proteins | sample 361511 | NCBI WGS metagenome assembly CEUZ01 (sample SAMEA2622822, study PRJEB7988) | marine metagenome | biome: marine biome (ENVO:00000447); feature: surface water layer (ENVO:00002042); material: "saline water (ENVO:00002010), including plankton (ENVO:xxxxxxxx)" | depth 5 m
TCATTATTTAAATAATCCTACTTTTAAGTTTTCAGCCTCATAAATTGCTTTACCATCAGCATATAATATTCCATCAGCTAATCCGACAACAGTTCCTTTTTTTTTCAATATTCTTTTCATATCAACCTGATATCTAGCAATTTTGACATTTTTTAGAACTTCGCCTGTGAATTTGACACTATTAACACCAAGAGCTCTACCTTTTCCTGGTTCACCTGTCCAGCCAAGATAAAAACCAACTAATTGCCACATAGCGTCTAAACCAAGACATCCTGGCATAACCGGATCTTCCTTAAAATGACAATCAAAAAACCACATTTTATCTTTTATATCAAGCTCTGCTTCTATAAGTCCCTTTTTAAAAATTCCTTTATCATCTTGTATGTTTATAATCCTATTAAACATTAGCATCGGTGGAGATGGCAATTTAGCATTTCCTGGGCCAAATAGTTTACCATTTGCGCATTCAATTAAATCTTCATATTTGTAACTATTTTTTTTTATCATAGAGGTAAATTAGTACTTGATTAATATACTTTATTACATATATTTAGTTTAGAATGATTATAAATTAAAAAGGCAATAAAATCACTATTTTTTGGTATTATGGAGCACATAGACAAACTTAGAGCATCTGGACTAAGACCAACCAAGCAAAGACTTGCTATATCCAAGATTTTATTTAATAGAAAAGAAACATTTCATTTTACAATCAATCAATTAAAAAAAATTGCAGAAAAAAATATTAAAAAAAAAGTTTCTTTAGCAACATTATACAACACCGTGCATGCATTTGAAAAAAAAGGATATTTAAAAGAAATATCTTTAAAGGGAAATAAAACTTTCTTTGATACAAATACAAAAAGTCACCATCATTTTTATGATGAAGAAACATTTCAATTAACCGATATAAAGAATGAAAATATTTCTATAAATAATTTACCCAAAATTCCAAATGGGAAAAAAATTAAAGATATAGAAGTTACTATTAAAGTTGCAAGTAATAATCAAAAGCAAAAATAAAATTAATTTGACTTATAGTTTAGAATCATTATAAACTAGTTTTAAAGGAGAAATATTATGGCATTAAAAGGAAGTAAAACAGAAGGAAACTTAAAAGCGGCTTTTGCTGGCGAAAGTCAAGCAAATCGTAGATATTTATATTTTGCACAAAAAGCAGACGTAGAAGGGTACAATGACGTTGCTGCAGTATTTAGATCTACCGCTGAAGGTGAAACTGGCCATGCGCATGGACATTTAGAGTTTTTAGAAGAAGTTGGTGATCCAGCAACAGGCAAGCCGATAGGTGAAACAAAAGCAAATTTGGCTTCAGCAGTTGCAGGAGAAACACACGAATATACTGATATGTATCCTGGTATGGCAAAAACAGCAAGAGAAGAAGGTTTTGAAGAAATAGCAGATTGGTTTGAAACTTTAGCAAAAGCAGAAAAATCTCATGCTGGTAAATTCCAAAAGACATTAGATTCAATCTAATTTTAAATTTTTAGTGGAGAATTTTCTCCACTAAAAAAAATTAAAATGAGCAAAGAAGGCAGCACACAAGCACCAATAAGACATCCTGTTAATTTCAACCATCCAGATTTTCTTGACCAAAAAAAACTAGATGATGAAATGAGAAGAGTATTTGATGTATGTCATGGATGTAGAAGATGTTTCAATTTATGTGACTCTTTTCCTAAACTATTTGATATAATTGATAAATCAAAAAATGAAGATGTAGAAAGTTTATCAAGTAAACAATTTCCAGACGTGGTTGATGCTTGTACATTATGTGATATGTGCTTCATGACTAAATGTCCTTATGTTCCTCCACACGAATTTAATATAGATTTTCCACATTTAATGTTGAGATATAGAACACTACAAAAAAAAGAAAAAAAATTAGCTAAAATTCCATCTCAGTTAGCTGAAATAGATAGAAATGGAAAAATCGGAGTTATATTTTCAAAAATTATTAATTGGTCTTCAAATATTAAAAATAAATTTTTTAGAAGAATTCTAGAATTAGTAGCAGGAATTGATATAAGAGCTATTTTACCAAAATATAATTCAGAAACTTTTACTAATTATTTTAATAAAAATAATGATTTAATTAAAATTGAAACTTCAAAAAAAAATCGTAAGGTTGTTATATATTCAACTTGTTTTGTTAATTTTAATAAGAAAAATACAGGTGTGGCTGCTCTAAAAGTATTAAAAAGAAATGGAGTAGAAGTTCAACATGCCTACCCTGGTTGTTGCGGAATGCCTTTTTTAGAACAAGCCGATTTGAATAAAGTTGTAAATCAAGCAAAAAAAGTTTCATCAGATTTATTAAAATGGGTTGATAAAGGTTACAAGGTAATTACATTGACAGCTAGCTGCGGGTTAATGTTAAAATTTGAATGGCCATTATTATTACCAGATGATGAAAATGTAAAAAGGTTATCAAAAAATATAAGTGATATAGATGAATATATTGTTGATATTGCTGAAAATGAAGGGTTAGCAAAAGGAGTTCAGGAAATTGACGGAGGAGTAACCGTTCATAATGCATGCCATGCAAGGGCTCAAAATATGGGTATTAAAGCAAGAGATATGCTCAAATTGATACCTAACATAAAAATTGATGTAGTTGAAAGATGTGCGGGGCATGGAGGTACTTTTGGCGTTATGAAATCAACGCATGATCATGCAATTAAAGTAGGAAGGCCGGCTGCTAGACAAATAAAAAATAAAAAAAACAAATACATGGCTTCAGACTGCCCTTTAGCGGGTAAACATCTAAAACAATTGTCCGAAGATACCAGCATTGAACATAATGAGGCATTACATCCTATAGAAATTTTGGCAAAAGCTTATAGATTATAATTATGGTCCAACAGAATAGAGAAGTAACAAAAGCAGATTTAATACCTTTAGAAGAATATTCTAAAAAAAGAAAGATTATAAGAAAAGAAATAGTCGAATATAAAAAAAATAGAAGGGTTGAACTAGGTCCATATGCTAATTTTTATTTTGAATCTTTTAAAACTATGAAAGCTCAAATTCAAGAAATGCTTTATATTGAAAAAGGTGGAGATGAACAGTTAAAAGATGAATTAGCTGCTTATAATCCTTTAGTTCCTAAGGGAAATGAGCTTGTTGCAACTTTAATGTTCGAAATAGATAAGCCATCTCTAAGGCTAGATTTTTTAAATAAAGTAGGAGGTATAGAAGAAAAAGTCTACATGAAAATAGGTAATGAAAAAGTTATGGCTACTCCAGAAAAAGATCTAGATAGAACTTCCGAAGAAGGGAAAGCATCATCAGTTCAATTTATACATTTTAATTTTTCTAAACAACAAATTAAAAATTTTTCCGATATTAATAATGAAATTATAATTGGTATAGATCATAAATTATATAATCATATGACAAAAATATCCGAAGAAGTCAGAAAAGCTTTGGCCGAAGATTTTAAATAAAAAATACTATAATTTTATTTACTTAGTTTTTCCCCACAAATACTTTTTTAGCATCCAACCTTTAAAATTTTGAGTTTGTACTTTACACCACTTTTCTTTACATTTTTTTAAAATTAACAATCTTCCCAATTCAAGTTTTGCAATCGGTTTTGAATAAATTGTAGATTTTTTATAAATAATTGAATTATTTTTCATATTAATAGCAGTTTTTTTATTTGTTAACTGTGAAATGTGTATCCAACCAGAATTATTTTTAAAATCTCTAATTTTCCTCCATGTTTCTGATCTATCAATTATTACAACTGGCAAATATTTTTTTTTGTAGATTAATTTTACAGGATATTCAAAGGATGGACCTTGTCTTAAATTAACTTCTTTATTTTTCAAAGATAAAAATTTTATATTCTCATCAGCATGTAATTTGGGGGTTAATAAGATTAATAAAATTAATAAAAATATGCTATTTTGTTTCATTACAATAACAATCAGATCTTTTATTTAATTTAACTTTTCTGAAAGTAAGTTTTAAACCATCTAAAATTAAAATATTACCACATAAGGAATTACCTATTCCCAATATTTCCTTAACAGCTTCGTTTGCTTGAATACTGCCAATTATGCCTGCTAAAGGCCCTAATACACCCTCAAATTCGCAATTGTCAGCGTCAGGGTCATTTGTTGGCATTCTAGGAATAAAACATCTAAGACAGGGAGATTTTTTTTTAGAAAAATTAAATGTGTAAATTTGTCCATCGAATTTACTAATTGCCCCAGAAATTAATATTTTTTTGTTTTTTAAACAATAATCATTAATTAAAAAACGTGTTCTAAAATTATCACTACCGTCTATTATTAAATCAAAACCACTAGCAATTTTATTTATATTATTTATTGTTAATTTTGTATTAAAAGATTTTAATTTTACATCAGGATTAATTTTTTTTAATTTAGAAACAGCAGTTACAGATTTACTCTTTTTAATGTCATTAGTTTCAAAAATTATTTGACGTCCAAGATTTGAAAGTTCTACATTATCTTTGTCAACTATTCCAATTTTTCCAATACCCAGAGCAGTAAGATAAATGGAGATAGGAGACCCTAAGCCACCAGCTCCAATTATTAATACATTAGATTTTAAAAGTTTTTTTTGACCAATTATTCCAATTTTTTTTAAAATTATTTGTCTCGAATATCTATTTATTTGTTTAGTTGTAAATTTCATGAATTTTTTTAATTATTTACCTGTTGATCCAAATCCACCCTTACCCCTAGCAGTATTTGTAAGACTTTTTACATCTTTAAATTTTGCTTTTGAAACAGGGCATAATACCATTTGGGCAATACGATCACCTGGTTTTACTACGAAAGATTTACTTCCAAGATTTATTAAAATTATTTTCAATTCTCCTCTATAGTCTGAATCAACAGTCCCCGGCGTGTTTAATACAGAAATACCTTTTTTTGCTGCCAAGCCCGATCTAGGTCTTATTTGAATTTCATAATTTTTTGGGATTGCGAGCGCAATACCAGTAGGTATTAATTTAGTTTTATAAGGGTTAATAACTATTTTTTTTTTAATAAATGCCACAAGGTCCATTCCAGAAGATCCTGAAGTTTCATACACTGGCAGTTTGATTTTTTTATCAAATCTTTTAATTAATATTTTAACCATATTTTTTTTAGATAAAACTATTAACTATTTTCTTAGCAATTTTATTAGCTATGTAAGACTTTAGATTTTTTTCAATTTTTTCTACCTTATTATCATATATTAATGTTACAGCATTATAATCTGAGTCAAATCCTATAGTAGAGTCAGATACATCATTCGCTATTATCCAATCACAATATTTTTTATTTTTTTTATTTGTTGCATGCTTCAAAATATCTTTTGTTTCTGCTGCAAAACCAACCACCAGTCGTGGTCTTTGAGAATTATTTTTTGATAAAAATTCTAATATATCTTTATTTCTTTTTAAATTTAAATTTAATGTATTACTTTTTATTTTGTTTAATTCATACACTTCAGGTTTAAAATCTGTAACAGCCGCCGCGCATACTGCAATATCTACAGGTAACATTTTTTTTGTTTCCTCTAGCATTTGTTCCGCAGTTTCAACTTTAATTACATTGACATTTTCAGGCTTTCTTAGTTTAGATGGGCCAGATATTAATGTTGTACTAACCCCAAGTTTTGCTAAGGAATTGGCAATTTCATAACCTTGCTTACCACTTGAATTGTTTGTAATAAATCTAACTGGATCAATATATTCTTTAGTGGGCCCAGCAGTAACGAGAGCTTTTAAATTCTTCTCTTTTACAATATTTTTATTATAAAAATAATTTTCTAAAAATTTATAAATTTCTTCAGGAGAAGACATTTTTCCTTCACCATATTCACCACATGCCATTTCTCCTCTCGAAGGACCTACGGATAAATATCCATAGTCCAGCAGTTTATTAATATTATTTTGAGTTGATTTATGTAGCCACATTCTAACATTCATAGCAGGAACTAATATTATTTGTTTGTTTGATGCCAAAATCAAAGTAGAAGCCAAATCGTCAGCTCCTCCAGATGCCAATTTGGCAATTGAATTAGCCGTAACAGGAGCAAACAAAATTATATCACACCATCTTGATAGTGAAATATGATCCATTTCAGCTTCATCTTTACTATCAAAAATATTTTCATAAACTTTATTTTGAGATAACGAGGCTACTGACAGCGGTGTAACAAATTTTTTTCCAGATTCAGTTAAAACAACTTTAATTTCACAATTTTGTTTTTTTAATAAGCGAATTAAATCGAGAGATTTATATGCCGCAATACCACCACCGATAATTAAAATAATTTTTTTTTTATCTAATATTTTCTTCATAATTAGCTTATTAAAATACTATGAGAACAAAAATTACAAGTATTAAAACTCCTCCATACATCTTATTACGCATCAACTTAAGCTTTAACTCTTCTTCTCTTAAACTATTATAAGATAATGAGTTTGGATTAAACTTACCCTCCGCAATTAAAGTCATAACATCATTTGCTTTGTCCATAATAATGGGTAATTCTGGCAATCTTTTTAACACCTCAGAAGCTTCATCAATAATTTCAGTAGTTTTATTGATTGGATCTTTTACCTCAGACAGCCAATTTTCTAATACAGGTTTTGAAATGTCCCAAATATTAGTATCCGGATCTAATTTTCTAGACACCCCTTCAACAACCACCATAGTTTTTTGCAAAAGTAATAATTGAATTTGAGTTTGCATATTAAATTTTTCAGTAATTTCAAATAATTGTGCTAATAATTTTCCTCCAGATATATTTTTAGCAGACTGTCCAAAAATTGGTTCTCCAATTGATCTTAAAGCTTGTGCAAAATCATCTTTTGATACATTTTTTGAAACTAAGCCAGCCAAAAAGTGAACTTCCGCTACTTTTTTATAATCTCTTTTAATAAAGCCATAAAGTATTTCTGCTAAGTATTTTCTGTTACTTTTATCTAATCTTCCCATTATTCCAAAATCTACTGGAATTATTTCTCCATTTTTTCCTACAAAAAGGTTTCCTTGGTGCATGTCAGCATGAAAAAAGCCGTCCCTTACTGCATGTTTTAGAAAATGTTGAATAATATTTTTTGACAATTTTTTTAAATTTATATTTTGTGATTTCAATTTTTCTATTTCTCTTATTGATGCACCATCAACTCTATCTAAACATAAGACTTTTTTACTTGTGTAGTCCCAATAAATTTTTGGGACACTAAAACCTAAATCATTTTTAGTATTTTCATAAAGCTCATTTGCTGCAGCCGCTTCAAATCTAAGGTCCATTTCGATGTTAGTAATTTCTCTTAGCAAGTGTACTATTTCAATTAATTTTAATCTTTCAGTTTTTTTAACTAAGTTTTGAATAATATAAGCCAAAAGCATTAAAGCATCTAATTCATCGTTAAAAATTTTTTCAATTTCTGGTCTTAGAATTTTTATTGCAACATTTTTTGTTTCATTAGAAATTTCAACTTCCGCAAAGTGAACTTGTGCAATTGAAGCTGCAGCAACCGGTTCAGAAATATTTTTTAGTTTATTAAAACTACCTTCACCCAACTCTTCTTTTAATATTTTTTTTGCCTCGTGAATATTGAAGGCTGGTAATTTATCTTGAAGCTTTTCTAATTCTTTAGATGTATTTTGACCAATTATGTCTGGTCTCGTAGCCAAAAACTGTCCTAGTTTAATAAAAGTAGTACCCATACTTTGAAGTGCGTTACATAATTTTGTACCTGGAGACAAATTATTATTATTTTTTTTATTTTCTAAACTAAAACCAATAAGAAAAAAAAAAGCTTTTATTGCAAAAGGGGGATTATAAATTTCATAAATAGAAGAAATAGCTCCTGAAGTAGATAACTTTCTTCCGATTTTAAATAACATTAATAATTTTTTTAGCATTTTTTATATCTTCCAAGCAGAATGAATAGCCACGATTCCGCCTGATAAATTTCTATATGACGCATTTGAAAAATTTTGCTTTTTAATTTTATCTAGAAACTCCTCTTGAGAATAAAATTTTTCTATGCTGTCTATTAAGTATTTATATGGCTCTGACTTTCCTACAATAAATTTACCAATTTGTGGTATTGATTTTGAATAAATTTTGTAAAATTTGTTTAAAGCATCGTTTTTTACCTTTGAAAATTCTAAACATAAAAATCGTCCTCCTGGCTTTAGAACTCTATAGGCTTCCTTCAAAGCAGCGTCTAGACTGCTAACATTTCTAATTCCGAAACTAATTGTATAATAGTCAAAATAATTATTTTTAAAGGGTAATTTTTCTGCATTGTTGCAAAACCATTTTATATTTTTTTCAGCTTCAAATTTTTTTTTGCTTAAACTAAGCATTCCTTTATTTTCATCAACACATATTACTTCACCAATATTATTTATTTTATCCAAATATAATTTAGCTATGTCACCTGTGCCCGAAGCAACATCAATTAAAATTGAATTTTTTTGAGGATTTAACCAGTCAATAAAATCTTTTTTCCACAATCTATGAATTCCCAATGACATCAGGTCATTCATAAGATCATATTTATCAAAAACATCTTTAAAAACTTTGGTAACCAATCTTTCACTATTTTTATGAAGAGTTTTCATTTAAATTAATAGATCATATGTTAAGTTTTTTCACAATATAAATTTACTTATGCCAGAACTACCAGAAATAGAAGTTGTCAAAAGATCATTATTTAAAAAGATAAATAATGCTAAAATAGTTGATATTAAAGTTTTTAACAAAAATCTTAGATATAAAATTGATCGTAAATTCTCCAAAAATTTAATAAATGAAAAAATATTAAGAATTTCAAGAAGGTCAAAATATTTAATTTTTCATCTAAGAGAAAAAATCCTTTTGGCTCATATGGGTATGAGCGGCAAACTTTTATTAATGAGAAGAAGCAATAATGCTTTAATTAAAACAAGTTTTTACTATAATTTAAATATTATTAAAAAACATAATCACATTTATTTTAAATTAAATAATGGTTTTATATTAATTTATAATGATGTTAGAAGATTTGGTTTTTTTAAATTATATAACACAAAAAGAATTAATAAAATTATTTTTATAAAAAAACTAGGTATTGAGCCTTTAAGTAAAAAATTTAACCTAAGCTACTTTAAAAATTTTATATACAATAAAAATAAAAGTATTAAAAACTTGTTAATGGACCAAACTTTTGTAAGTGGACTGGGAAATATTTATGTTAACGAAGCTTTATTTATGTCACATATAAAACCAATGAGAACATGTAATAATTTAAATAAAAATGAAATTCTTAATCTAATTGCAAGTATTAAAAAGATTTTGAAGCTTTCAATTTCTAAAGGGGGATCTTCAATCAAAGATTTTAAAAACGTTTTAGGAAAAAGCGGCAATTTTCAGCAATTCTTTCATGTTTATGGTCATGAAAATAAAAATTGTTCACGTATTTCGTGTACAGGCAAAATTCAAAAAATCATAATATCTAATAGATCATCTTTTTACTGTGGCAAATGTCAGGTTTAAAATGGTATTGACCATTAAAGTTCAAAAAGATATAAACTCACTTCTCTTTTATGCCAAATACTAAATCTGCAATAAGACGTACCAAAAGAACAAGAAGGCAAACGTTAGTTAATAGAATAAGAAAAAGTAAGTACAAAATAGCTATCAAAAAAATGAATGATTATATTATTGCGGGAAAAACAAAAGAAGCCAAAGAATTTTTACCAAAATTCCACTCACAATTGATGAAAATAGCAAAATCTGGGGTTGTCAGAAGGGAAACCGTTTCAAGAAAAATTTCTAGAGCCACAAGAAGAATTAAAAACCTTAAGAAATAAATTTCTCTCGAGAAGTTTACAATAAAAAAACTAAATGTAGTTTAATAATATTTTAAGTTGTATATTTTTATATAAATTCAAATATAATTCTACCTGCAATTTAATTTTTTGTTAAAAATAATTCCATCCAATATTTTTTTAAATAATTTTTTTTACAACCAAAAAATATTTTTCAAATACAACCTGGAAAGAAAATATTTTTAAATACAACCGTTCGCATGTTGCATGCAACTATAAAAAAAAATAGAAATATTTCTCAAATAAAAAATCAAATGAAAGAAAATCTATCAAAAAAAGAAGTTAGTATTAATTCGGCGGTCGAAGAAAATATACTTGATTGGAAAAAAATTTTAAAAGAATTAGAACTAACTTTCGGAAAAGATATATATAACAGCTGGATTGCGAATATAAATTTAATTAAGGAATTTAATCACTATGTTATTTTATCAGCGCCAACAAGGTTTGTCAGGGATTGGATAGTTTCTAGATATGCGGATAAATTTTTAGATATTATTAATAAGTTTAAAAAAAGTATTCAAAGAATAGAATTTCAAATTGTTGAAAAAGAAATAAAATCTTCAAAACAAGATTTACAAAAAAATAGTCAGGTTTCACTAATTGAAAATTCAGTATTAAATTATAATAGATTTAATGCAAATTATAGTTTCGACAATTTTATAGTAGGTGAAAGCAACGAACTTGCTTATACAGCGGCTAAAAAAATATGTATTGATTCTTCACATTACAATCCACTTTTTATTTACAGCGAAATTGGAATGGGAAAAACTCATTTGCTAAACGCTATAGGTCTAGAAATTGGAAATAAAAAAAAAGTTATGTTTATTTCTGCAGAAAGGTTTATGTACCATTTCGTAAAATCTTTAAGAAATAATGATATGGTAAAATTTAAAGATCTTTTTAGAACAGCTAATGTTTTTATTATTGATGACATTCAATTTTTAAGAGGAAAAGAAGCAACACAAGAAGAGTTTTATCATACATTTAATTCTTTAATAGAAAGAGGCGCACAAATAATTATATCTTCAGATAGAACTCCCTCAAATCTAGATAGGGTACAAGACCAAATCAAATCTCGTCTAGCAGGGGGTTTGGTTATTGATATTCAATCGCCTGATTTTAATTTAAGAAAAAAAATATTAAGTAGTAAAGTTAAGGAAATAGAAAAAAATTTTAATGAAAATTATAATTTAGATGAAAAACTATTAGATTTCTTAGCATCTGAAATTAAAACAAATATTAGAGAAATGGTTGGGGCTTTGAATAGAGTTTTAGCCTTTAGCAAAATAAATACAAAAACTCCAAATGTTTATGAATGTAAAAGGATATTAAAGGATTTTATTAATAACAATAACAAGTCAGCAAATATAGAATCTATACAAAATACTGTGGCTGCCTATTTTAGTTTAAATATTCAAGAAATGTTATCTCCAAGACGCTCAAGATCGTTAGCCAGACCAAGGCAAATTGCTATGTATTTAGCTAAGCAATATACAACTAATTCTTTACCAGATATTGGTAGAAGATTTTCAAATCGTGATCATACAACAGTGATTCATGCTGTTAAAAAAATTGACGAGTTAATAAAAAAAGATAACGAAATTAAAGAACATATAATAGAAATTAAAAAGAGACTTCTATAAATCAATAAAATGGAATTTGCTATTAATCGAGATATTTTTTTAAAATCTTTAGGACATGCGCATGGAATTATAGAAAAAAAAAATACGCTTCCGATTTTATCAAATGTATTAATAGAAGCTAAAAATTCTAAAATTAAAATTATAGCAACTGATTTAGATATTATTTATTCTGAGGAAATAGATTCTCAACAAGTTAATACAGAAGGATCAACCACTACTTCAGCAAGTGTACTTTATGATATATTAAGAAAATTAGAAACCAATTCTAAAGTTGAGCTTTCATTACAGAATAACAACCAGTTAAAGCTGCTATCCGGTAATTCTAAATTTAATTTGCCATGTATAACACCAGATAATTTTCCTCTATCAAATGAAGAGATAGAACAAAAAAGTTTTAATATTTCTTCTGAAAAAATATTGAGGCTTTTAAATAAGACCAAAATTTCAATTTCAAACGATGAAACTAGACATTATTTGAATGGAATTTATTTACATAAACTTGATATTGAGAATAAATCGTTTTTATGTGGTGTTGCAACTGATAGTCATAGACTTTCTTCTAGCAGTTTAGAAATTGGAGAGAAAATTGATTTTTCCCCTATTATATTACCAAAAAAAACTATTTTCCAACTTATTTCATTATTAGAACAAAGCACTAGCACTATTAAAGTATCTAATAGCAAATCAAAAATTAAATTTGAGATGGATAATGGGGTATTAATTTCTAAAGTAATTGATGGAAGGTTTCCGGATTATAGCAAAGTTATACCAAAAAATAATGAAAAGGTACTTCAAGTGGAGTTAAACAAATTCAAAAATTCTATTGAAAGAGTAATAACAGTTTCTTCTGACCGCAAAGAAGGATTAAAAATGACTATATCAAAAGATTCTTTAAAACTTTCAGTAAATAGCCCTAATAGCGGTGAAGGTGTTGAAAATATTGATGTAAAATTTAATTCTGAAGATATGAATATTAGTTTTAATAGTAGATATCTAATCGATATTATATCCCAAATCGAAAATAATTTAATTACGGTTAATTTAAAAGATGCCGGATCGCCTGTTTTAATAAAAGATTTATCAGATAAAGATACTTTTCATGTTGTAATGCCAATGAAAATTTGATTTATTTTGAATAAATCTATTTTTAGGTAAATTTTTTTTTTTTCATCAAGTTATCATTCAATACCAACGGCAATTTGAGCTATTACTTTATTCTTGATTTAATTTGATAGAAAAAAATGTTAAAATGCTAACCAAAATTTCATAAATATGATCAAAAAAAATGAAGAGAAAATAAATAAATATGGTGCAGATTCCATAAAAGTGCTCAAAGGTCTTGAAGCAGTAAGAAAAAGACCTGGAATGTACATTGGCGACACTGATGATGGAACAGGTTTACATCATATGGTTTATGAAGTGGTAGATAATGCTATCGATGAGGCTTTAGCGGGCTATTGTAAGAATATAAACGTTATAATTAATTCAAATAATTCTGTTTCTGTAGAAGATGACGGTAGAGGTATTCCAGTTGATTTACACAAAGGAGAAAAAAAATCGGCAGCCGAAGTTATTATGACACAATTGCATGCTGGGGGTAAGTTTGACCACGATTCATATAAAGTTTCAGGAGGACTGCATGGAGTTGGTGTTTCAGTAGTTAATGCATTATCAGAAAAACTAACGCTGAATATATTTAGAGATAAAAAAGAATATATTATCGAGTTTGAAGACGGAAAAGCACTATCTCCATTAAAAGTCAAGGGTAAAACAAATAAAACTGGGACTCTAATTAATTTTACTCCATCAAAAAAAGTATTTTCAAATACAAAATTTAGTTCAAATACTTTACAAAAAAGAATGAGAGAGCTTGCTTTCTTAAACAAAGGATTATCAGTTAATTTAATAGATAAAACTAGCAAAAAGGTAAAAGAATATAAAAATAAATATGATGGTGGAATTCAGGAGTTTGTTGATTTTTTAGATAAAAATAAAGAAATATTAGTTAATAAAAATGATCTTAGTTTATTTAAAAAACCAATTTATATTTCCGGAACAAAAGATAATGTCGAAGTCGAATGTTCGTTGAAATGGAATGCGGGGTATTCGGAAGAGATGTTACCGTTTGCTAATAATATTCATCAAAAAGATGGAGGAACTCACCTTTTAGGTTTTCGTAGTGCTTTAACGAGAGTAATTAATAAATATGCCACTGATGGAAATCTTTTAAAGAAAAATAAAATTGCATTAACTGGTGATGATACTAGAGAAGGGTTAACAGGGGTTTTATCTATAAAGATACCTGATCCTAAATTTTCTTCACAAACTAAAGATAAACTCGTTTCTTCTGAAGTAAGATTTATAGTTGAATCTATAATAAATGATAAATTGTCTACATGGTTTGATCAAAATCCTGGAGTTAAAAAAGTAGTACTATTAAAAATAGTACAAGCGGCTATAGCAAGAGATGTAGCTAGAAAAGCTAGAGAAGGAGTTAGAAGAAAAGGATCTTTAGAATTATCTGGTTTACCAGGCAAACTTGCTGATTGTCAAATTGGTAAAGCTGAAGGAACAGAACTATTTATAGTTGAGGGAGATTCAGCGGGAGGTTCAGCAAAACAAGGAAGAGATAGAGAGTTTCAAGCAGTACTTCCTCTAAGAGGTAAAATATTAAACACTTTTGTTGATCAAAATGGAAAGGGATTAAGAAATGGAAATGGAAAAGATTTAGAAACAAAAGCTTTTTCAAAAATGATGTCATCAAATGAAATAGTTACTCTTATAAATGCATTAGGAACAGGGTCAAAAGATTTTGATATAAGCAATTTGAGATATGAAAAAATAATTATAATGACGGATGCTGATGTTGATGGATCACACATAAGAACATTATTATTAACTTTATTTAACAATCATCCGTTTAATGAATTAATTGAAAAAGGTCATTTATATCTTGCCCAACCTCCCTTATATAAAATTACGAAAAGTTCAAAGGCTTTTTATATAAAAAATGAAAAAGAATTAGAAAATTTTTTGATAAAAAATTCAGGAAAATCAAAAAATGAACTTAAGAAAAGTAATAAACAAACAAATAAGTTTTTTGAGCAAGAAAAGAGTAAATTAAATATACAAAGGTTTAAAGGTTTAGGAGAAATGAATCCAGAAGAACTGTGGGAAACAACATTAAACCCAGAAAAAAGAATATTGTTGCAGGTTAAATATACAAATAACACTAAAGCTAAGTCTAAAAAAGATCAAGACTTGATACAAATTCTTATGGGAGACGAAGTTGCGCCTAGAAAAGATTTTATAATTAATCGAGCTTTAGAAGTTGCAAATTTAGATATATAATTTCTTAATGAAATTATTGGAGATATTTAAATCATCAAATGATATTCAATTAGATAAAAAAACATTAGTCGTATTAAGGTGGATTGCAATTATTGGTCAATTCATAACAATAAATTTTGTTTATTTTATTTTAGAATTAAATTTTCCATACATCTACTGCTTTTATATTATTTTTTTTGGAACTTTAACTAATATTTTTTTACAATTTAGAGTAGGAGCAAAACTTTTAAGTAATTTAAGTTCTTCTATGTACTTAACATATGATCTTTTGCAATTAGTAGGTCTTATTTTTTTAACTGGAGGTATAACCAATCCATTTATAATTCTTTTAATTGTACCAGCAGTAGTATCATCAACTTTTTTATCAATAAGAAGCACTATTAATTTATCTATTTTAACAGCAGTATCTTTAATAACTTTAACATATTATTATTATCCACTTCCAAGTTTGGGTTTTTTACATTTTCACGCTCCTGATTATTATTTATATGGAATACCAATTGCCACTATAATTGGCTTAATTTTTTTATGTTATTTTGGAGCAAGGTTTGGTTCGGAGAATAGAAAAAGAAGAGAGGCTCTTAACAAATTAGAGATGGTTTTGGCAAAAGAACACGAACTTAAAAGTATAGGAGTACAAGCTGCTGCAGCCGCACATTCATTAAGTACTCCTTTATCAACTATAAAATTAGTTTCAAGAGAGCTAGAAAAAGAGATTAAAGATAATAAATTTTCAAAGGATATAAAATTACTTCATAGCCAGGCATTAAGATGTGGTGAAATATTAAAGAAACTTTCTATGGCACCACTAAAAAAAGATGAATTTTTTGAAAACGTAAAATTAAGTGATTTATTAGGTGAAATAACAAACTCGTTTAAAGAAATTTCAAACAAAAAATTTTCTTTTAAAGTTGAAAATGAAGTTGATGAAGTTGTTATTAAAAGAAAAGCAGAAATCACCTATGGATTAAGAAATTTTATAGGAAATGCATCAAAATTTAGTAATTCTTTAATTGAAATACACTTGAAAAGTGACAAAAACAAAATACAAATAAAAATTTCTGATGATGGTCCAGGATTTCCAGAAGATATAAAAAATTTTTTAGGTGAACCATATATTCATAGCAAGAATAAAAATATAGATGCTAAATCAGGATTGGGACTAGGAACATTTATTGGGAAAACACTTTTAGAAAGGATGAAAGCGAATGTCAATTTTGATACGAGTCCTACTTTACATGGAGCAATGGTAATTATTGAATGGGAGAAAAAAAATCTTATTTCTATTTAAGTTTTTTATATTCAAATATATAAGAAATTATTTTGTAAGCTAATTTAGCAACTAAAAAATTATAAGAATTAAAACCTTTTATTGGCGATAGTTCATTTATATCTGCCCCAACAATATTGGAGTTTTTCGCGGCTATTTTAATTATGTTTAGAGTTTCCTCCCATAATAATCCGCCTGGTTCTGGTGTTCCAGTTGCTGGCATTATACTAGAATCTAGTCCATCAACATCAAAAGTTAAATATACATTTTTATTTTTAATTAATTGTTTAAATTTATTTAGATTCCATTTTAATTTATCTTTTGCCCAAAAAATATTAATTCTATGAGAATTTTTTCTTAAATAAGGAATTTCTTCTTTTGAAATATTTCTTATGCCAAAAGAAATTACACAAACATTTTTATTATCCAAACATCTTTTAATTGCGGATGCATGCGAGAATTTTTCACCGTTATAACTTTCTCTTAAATCTGCATGTGCATCAAAGTGTAATAAATATAGCTTTTTATATCTTTTGACAAATGGTTCAATACAAGCTGGTGTAATCGAGTGTTCACCACCCAATGTCAGTGGAAAAAGTTTTTTATTTAAAATTTCTTCATTTATATATGACATTTTTTTTAATGCCTTTTTTATATTTTTATCAATTTTAAATGGTTTTAAAGTTTTTATTCCAATTTTTTTGTATGGTTCGCAATTTAATTCTTCATCATACAACTCCACTTGGTGTGATGCTCTAATTATTTCTTTTGGCCCATTTTTTGTACCGCTTCCATAACTTACAGTTTTTTCTAAACCAAAAGGTACAATTATAGCTTTTTCTTTAAAATTGAATTTATTATCAATTCCAAGAAAACCCTTTTTGTTTGAAAAATATTTCACTTTTTAATCAAATATATTAGAAAAATTTTTAGGCTTTCTTTGCTCCCAGAGCTTACGATGGTAGGCATCACTAGCTATAAGCGGCAGGATACTCGTTGCTTCAGCGAAAACCATTTGTTCTTTTGAAACATCGACTTTTCCCCAAGAACTTGCCTCTTTTAGTGTAGAACTGCTGCAAGCACCATCTCTAGTGTCGGCAACAGTAATTTGTATAGCATATTTATGCATATCAACTTTTTTACCTAAAAGTTCTGCACAAACTACTGTATCTTGTACAAAATTCTTCGGCACTCCTCCACCAACCATAAAAAGACCTGAAGATTTAGATTGAATCTTTATTTCCGTTAGTTCTCTAAATTCTCTCACCGAATCTATAGTTAGGCATTTTTTTGGGTTTTTTTCTTGGTGCATAACCAATCCAAAACCTGCGCTTGAATCAGTAAAAGCTGGACAAAAAATAGGTACATTGTTGTTATACGCCGTTTCAATTAAAGAACCTTTTTTCTTAGAATTTGTTTTTAAATATTTTCCCATTTCTTTTATAAATTCTCTAGAAGTATATGGTCTAGGTTCCAATCCATTAGCTATTTTACAAATAATCTTATCACATGCCTGCAGCTCTTCTTCGTCGATATAGGTATCGTATATTCTATCAATATAGTTTTCTCTTAGCTGTGAATCATCTTGAAATTGTGATCCTTGATAATGTCTAAATCCTAGGGCTTCAAAAAAGTCCATATCAATAATTGAAGCTCCAGTAGCTACTATTACGTCGATCATATTATATTTAACCATATCAGAATATATTTTCATACATCCCGCAGCTGATGTTGAACCGGCAAGAGTTAAAAAAGTTGTACAATTTTTATCGGATAACATTTCATTAAATATATTAGATGCCTTAGCAGTGTCTCTTGAAGTAAAAGACATTTTATCCATAGATTCTATAATTTTTCTAGAATCAAAAGAAGTAATATCAATGTGTTCTACGGGTTTTTCTAAAAAGGTCTTTTTGTTATGACCTATTTTCGGATTTTTTGGATTGTTCATTTAAGCAACTAAATAATTAGAAGCACTATCTTTTTCGTACATAGACATTATGGGTTTATCTTGTACTTCAAAAATTTTATCAGAATAAAAACCATTAAATTTAGTTCTAAAAGTTAATGAGTATGCACCTAGTTGCCCAATTTCCACATAATCACCTTCTTTTATGTTATTAGGCAAAACAAAAGGACCTTTCATAAAGTCAGCACTATCACATGTTGGTCCATACAAGCTAAATGAAGTTATTTTTTTAGAAGTCATTCTTCCATTAGGTATCATTCTTATTGGTAGAACAAAGTTTAGAACACCAGCATCAAATAAACTTCCATAAGTTCCATCATTTATATAAAGTTTTTGTTTTTTTCTGAGCACAACTTTTACTATTGAAGAACCACTTTCAGCAACTAAGGCTCGTCCAGGTTCGCACAACAACTCAGGTTTGTTTTCTAATTTTAAAAGATCAAATGCTTTTTTAATTTCATCTATATAATTTTCTAGAGGTTGAGGATGTAGATCAGGGTAGATTGATGGAAATCCTCCTCCTACATTTATAAAATCTGGAACTATTTTAGTTTTTTTAATTATATTCCCAACTTCTCTTATTCCTTTAGAATAAGAAACGGGGTGCATACACTGTGAACCTACATGAAAACTCAAGCCAACTTTTTTTGCATGTTCTTTTGTAAGTCTTAATAAACCTAGGGCCTCACTAGGAAGCGCCCCAAATTTTTGTGACAAATCAATTTCCGCATGTTCATTTGATATTGAAATTCTAACATAAAGAACTAAATCTTTAGCATTATTTGTTGCTTCAATAATTTTTTGCAGTTCTTCTTTTGTATCTAAGACAAAATCACGAATATTATAATTAAAATAAGCTTCTCGTATGTGTTCACGATTTTTAACTGTGTTCATGTAATATACATGAGCTTTTGGAAATATTTTTTTTACTAACTTAACTTCATTTATTGAAGCGACATCAAATCTACTAATTCCACTATCACCAATGTGCTTTATTACTTTTTCATTAGGATTAGTTTTAACGGCATACAAAATTTTTCCTGGAAATTTATTTTTAAACCAGTTGCAGGCTAATTTAATCGAATTTGGCCTTATGCAATAAATCGGATCTACTGGTCGAATCTTATTTACTAGCTCATCAACCGAGTTAAATTTTTGCATCTATTTATACCCCTTTTTTGTTAAAAAAAAATTTATAAAAAAAGTTATATAATTTCGTATTTATAGAAAACGAGAGTAATGTAAAGCGATAATTTCCCCTGTTGAAATTTTTTTTTTAATACCTACATTGTTTATAAGTTAGTAAAAAAAAGATTAAAAATTTATTTATGGATCAAAAAAAAACAAATACCGAAAAAAAGCCCGATTTTACTGATAAATCGATGCTTATTCTTGATGATGACAATCCTTTAAGAGATAGATTAGCCCGTGCTATGGAAAAAAAAGGTTATAGGGTAACTCAAGCTGAAAGTGTAAAAAAAGCAATATTAGAGGCTAGGAAGTCACCCCCAGCCTATGCCGTATTAGACCTAAGGTTAAATGATGGAAGCGGACTAGAGGTAGTAAAAGAGATACGTAAGCTAAGATCAAACAGTAAAATAGTCTTGTTAACAGGTTATGGTAACATACCAACAGCAGTTGCTGCTGTTAAAGCAGGGGCAATTGATTATATTCCAAAACCAGCAGATGCGGAGGACGTAGAAAATGCATTATTAGCCACACCAGAATCAAAAGCAAGGCCTCCAGAGAATCCCATGTCTGCTGACAGAGTTAAATGGGAACATATTCATAGGGTTTTTGAATTATGCAACAGAAACGTTTCAGAAACAGCACGTAGACTTAAAATGCACAGGCGAACTTTACAAAGAATTTTGTCTAAAAAGTCACCTAGGTAATTTTTATTAATTTTTTAATTTTTAATAAAGAAGGTAATAATAATAGTAATAAGAATAATTTAAAAAGTTCTGCGAGTAAAAATGGCTGAGCTCCAATTTTGAATAAAGGCTTTTCCCATCCAATTAATATACCCAACCAAAGCAAACCTAAAATATAAATAAAACTTACAGCAAACAATAATTTTGAAAAATTTATTATTAATCCTTTTTCATACTTAAATTTTCCAGCAAAATATACAGCAACTAAAAATCCGATTAAATAACCCATCGTTGGCCCTGTAAAATATACTATCCCCAGACCTTTTTCTGGAGAGTTAGCAAATACGGGCAAGCCAAATATACCTTCAACTAAATAAAGTGATACAGCAGCTAATCCTAATTTATATCCCAAAGTTATTCCTAATAATAAAATTACAAAAGTTTGCATAGTCATAGGGACAGGATAAAAAGGAATTTTAATTTTTGCTGATATTGTAATAAGAATTGTGCTTATTAATGCAATAAGCATAAATTTTATAGTTTTTTCTAATTTAAAGTTTTTACTTATGGCTTCCATATTTATTACAATACTACTTTTTTAAATATAATCTAGCTTTTTGTGACATTGATAAATACGTCTTCTAAATCACCTTCGTCAGTTGAAATATCATAAATTTCCATACCAACACTCTTTATCTTACTAATAATTTCATCAATTTTATGTTTATTTCTTTCATAGGAAGCAACCACTTCATTATTTGAATTGTAAGTGAGTTTTATTCCATCCAAGTCTTTTGGATTTAGAGCAATTATCTTTTTTACTTTAAAAATAATTTTTTTTGTTTTTATACTATTTAAAAGATTATCTGTTGTATCTAACTTAACTAGATTTCCTTTGTTCAAAATAGCTATCCTGTTACACATTTCTTGAGCTTCTTGCATTAAATGGGTAGTTAAAATTATTGTGACACCTTGCTTATTGAGCGTTTTTACGTTGTTCCATAAATTTTTTTTTAATTCAACATCAACGCCAGCAGTTGGTTCATCCAAAACTAAAATTGGAGGCCTATGAACCATCGCTTTTGCAATTAATAATCTTCTTTTCATACCACCGGACAAACTTCTTGAATATGAATTAGCTTGTTCTTCTAATGATACTAATCTTAATATTGTATCTGTAATTCTTTCTTCAGGTGGTATCCCATATAACCCAGCTTGAAGTTCTAAAAGTTTTTTTGGACTAAAAAATGCATCAAGATTCACTTCTTGTGGAACAATTCCTATAGAAGATCTAACTTGTCTTGGATTTTTATCTAAATCATATCCCCATACGTTAACACTTCCCGAATTCTTTATTACTGTTCCTGCGAGTATATTAAGAAAGGTAGTTTTACCTGCTCCGTTAGGACCCAAGAGCCCAAAAATTTCACCTTCTTTCACCTCTAAGTTTAAATTATTCAGCGCTTTAATTTCATTTGAATTTTTTTTAGAATAAATTTTTGTTAGTTTTTCTACTTTTAACGCATTTTTATTATTCATGATGATTTATCTTTTATATTTTCTTAACACTAATTAATATAGGTTAATATTAACTTATGAATTCCATAAAAAAAACTGATCATTTTTACCTTATTGATGGT
>CEUZ01130792.1_pt1 | contig 21613 bp, 16 predicted proteins | sample 361511 | NCBI WGS metagenome assembly CEUZ01 (sample SAMEA2622822, study PRJEB7988) | marine metagenome | biome: marine biome (ENVO:00000447); feature: surface water layer (ENVO:00002042); material: "saline water (ENVO:00002010), including plankton (ENVO:xxxxxxxx)" | depth 5 m
CCTTGAAAATATTGATATTACTGTATTGCGATATTTCACGGTGTATGGACCAGCTGGTAGGCCGGATATGGTGATCTATAAATTCATAAAATCTATTGCTGAAAATCAGCCTTTGGTAATTAAAGGCGATGGAGGAGAAAGAGATTTTACATATGTAGATGATATAGCTAGAGGTACGATTGCAGCTCTTAAACCTATGGACTATGAAATCATTAATCTTGGTGGAGACGCACCTATCAAGATTGTCGATATTATCCCGATCATGGAAGAGAAAATCGATAAAAGAGCCACTATAAGTTTTTCTACACGTCATCCTGCTGATGTCCAAGCAACCTGGGCAGACATTTCTAAGGCTCGTAATTTATTACAATGGGAACCCAAAACAACTATAGATCAAGGTATCGAAAACACAGTTAAGTGGTATTTAGATAACCAGGAATTAGCTAGAGAAATTTAAGATTCCAATAGCCCCCGGTGTGTGACCACCGGGGGCCAGCTCAAGGAGGAGCCAGTGCAAAAATGTTTGACATCATGGCACTGACAAGGTGAAGATACCACATGATCTGATTCACGGCAACATATGAACAACATATTGTATAAACCTGTTTTGAATTTAATAAGAATCCGTTGTTGTAAAATGATGTTTAAATTGGATACAGTGAAAATTCCAATTTGGGTGTTATTGATAAAATCACTTTACTTATTATTTGTAGGAACCTGTTTGGTTTTACTGGGTGCTTGTTTCGAATCTGAATCAGTCAAAACAACTCCTGTCCCAATACTGTCAAGTTCTGTAGAACAGTCACATCAAATCAAAATTGGTTTAGCAACAATCGACCTAGGCATAGGTAATAATCGGTTCGCTTTTGGCATTCTTGATAAAGAATCAAAGCCTGTAAGGTTGCCATCAGTTAGAGCTACATTCATGTTTATTGAAAATGAGCCGTATGAAGTTAAGTCTCAAAGGAACGCTCAATTCATTAGATGGCCTACTGGTAAGTCAGGAGTGTATCTATTAGAAGATGTCATCTTCGATAAAGAAGGAAATTGGGGACTCCTTGTAGATTATTCAGATGATTCAGGAGATATTTATGTAGGTCAAATATCCTTTGAAGTTAAAAAGAGGTCATCTGCTCCGGCTATAGGTGAAATTGCTCCTAATAGTATAAATAAGACCGTCAACAACGGATTTAAATTGAGTGAAATTACTAGTTCACCTGAACCTGATTTGGATCTCTACACTCTTACTATACAAGAAGCCGTAAATACCGAAAAACCAACTTTAATTGTATTTGCAAGTCCGGCTTTCTGCCAAACAGCGACGTGCGGACCTCAAATTAAAATAGTAAGTAACATCAAGGACATTTATAAAAATGCGGCAAACTTTATCCATATAGAAGTATTTGATAATCCTTCCGAAATGCAAGGGAATTTTTCTAAAGCTAAAATATCGCCGTTAATGGAGGAATGGTCATTGGTTTCAGAACCATTTACATTTATTGTAGATAAAGATGGAATCATAACCAGAAAGTTTGAAGGTTTCACAACATCCGACGAATTGGTATCAGCTTTGAAAAAATTGATTGAATGATCTGTAACTCGGATCAAACAGTTTATACATGAATTTGCATCGTCGATTAACATAATTGTTGGTATAATCTGTAATCATCATAAATATGGAAATATTTTTGCTATGAAAAAACAAAATATCTTTACAAAATTGTTAGTCTTTATTTCGATCATCGTGGTATTAACAATAAATCCGATCCAAGCTCATGCCCAAGAATCTGCTCCTGAAATAAGACAGATATTCAATGGACAACGTGGCGAATTTGATATCTCAATATCAATCCAACCATCTGTTCCTGTTGTTGGTCGAAATCATATAACGTTCACTATCCGTGATATTCCCAATCTAGAACCTGTTGACAGTCTCAAAGTTGTTTTAACTGCAACTCACGATGAAGAAGATTCTATACAGGTCCAAGCTGTTAATGAACCTAATTCCCCGGAAATTTATCACGCAAATTTAACGGTGATAGAATCCGGAGAGTGGCTCTTTTTGATAGAAATTAAGAAAACTGGCTTCGAAACTGTTAATCTCGAAATACCTGTTCTTTTTGGTGAACCTCCTCTGCCTTCAAATCAGGCCGGAAGTTTACTCTGGATTATAGTTTTTTTATCTTTGATAGGTGGTATTCTGTTCTTATGGAATCGATCTAGAAACATATCAAGAACCGACTCAATCGTATATAGGAAATAGATATTTATTCATGCTGTAATGAGGGTAATCCTTCGATGTGATCTCTAATTTCTATGATCTTGTTTATTTCGCCTGTATTCTGAAATCTGATTTCGATCGGTGTAGCTAAAATAAGATGTTGTCTTAAATGAGATGGCAATATATGAGAAAATTCTGAACCGTCGAAAATCCAGATTTTGCCTGAAAAGTCTCTTAATTCCAGTCTGTTGATTTGAGTCAATGAAGATACTTCCAGGTCGTGTATATATCCGGTCACTGTAGATTCTTTAGTATCTTTTTGGTTGAATCTAAATCCAGAACAAGATATTAAAAAGACCAAAACTCCTACTGAGATTATTGTTAAACGAAGAAAGGTAATCATCGAAATTGTTCAAATGTTATTAATTCAATTATTTCTATTATCATACTATGGATTAAACTGATTTAGGATCATAGTAATTGACACCCAGTTAATCAGATAGATACACTCACTTCTATGAGAGCAATTAAAGACGGACAAATCAATTACGAAATACTTTCTGACGAATTAGAAGATTCGTTAAAGTCCATCATAAAATCGGGCGATTTTAAGTTATACGAAATGATGGCTTACCACTTGGGTTGGAACACAACGACAAAACCCAATTCCGCAATTCATATTAAAAGAAATCACGGTTTAACGACTTTAATATCATCAGAGGCTATTGCAGGTGAACATAAAATAGCTCTACCGGCAGCTACAGCTATTGAATTAGTAAAGACATTTTCTGAAGTACACGACGATGTGCAGTCAGGTACACCAATGAGAAACAATCGGGATACTGTTTGGTGGGTATGGGGGCCAGCTCAGGCTATAAATGTGGGAGACGGATTGCACGCATTAGCACGTCTGGCTTTACTCCGGCTGAAAAAATCAAATACCTCTGCAGAAACAACATTAGCAGCTCTCCAGATGTTAGATAAAACCGGTTTGGAACTTTGTGAAGGTATTTTTCAAAATTTGGAATCCCAAGAAAGAATTGATTTAACTATCGCTTCTTATCTAGAGATGGCCGAAAAAAAAACTGGTTCTCTGTTCGGTTGTGCAATGGCCTTTGCACCCCTATTTTTACAAGCCGATAAAAGTTTGATCGAAGCAATGTATACCCTCGGGAAAAACATTGGTGTATCTCGGGAAATAAATCAGGACCTTAATTCAATATGGTATCAATCAGAGCAAGATGAACACGCGATGTCGGAAGTTTTAAATAAAAAGAAACTAGCTCCCGTTGTACATGCCTTTGAAAACGCAAAAATATCTCAGAAACGTAAACTTGGAGACATTTATTTTAAAAGAGTCCTGGATCCAAAAGACTTGGGAGATATACAGGAAGTTTTGGAAGAAGTCGGATCAAAAACCTACTGTGAACAATTATCGGAATCCTACGTATCTAAAGGTATTGACAAAGCGAAAAAGATATTACCATCAGACACAATAGGGATATTGGCACCATTTATTAAAGAATTGGTGTCTTCAAAATGACGGATATAGCCAAAATCCAAGACCAGAATATCCGGAACAAAACAATCATAGTAAGGGTTGACTTTAACGTTCCTTTTACGCCAGGTACGAAAGAAATTTCTGATGAATCTAGGATCAGGTCTTCCTTACCCACTTTACAATATCTTCTTGACAAACAATGTAAGGTTTTGATTTGTACTCACCTTGGAAGGCCAGGCGGAACTTTTGACGATAAACTCAGTCTTAAACCTATAGCAACTAAATTGTCAGAGATACTTGGAATACCAGTGCCACTAGCACCTCATTCTCTTGGCCCTGATATATCTTCAATGATTTCTGAAATGAAATGCCCTTCTTTATTGATGTTGGAAAATATAAGATTTCACCCTGGAGAAGAAAATAACGATCAATATTTCGCAGCTGAATTAGCGAAGTTGGCTGATTGTTATGTGAATGATGCCTTCGGTGCATCACATCGTGCACATGCTTCAACTGAAGGAATAACGAAGTATATCCCCTCATCTGCAGGCCATCTTCTACAAAAGGAAGTAACCATTTTAGAAAAAGCACTTAATAGACCTGAACGCCCGTTGATAGCGATACTTGGCGGAGCGAAAGTTTCAGACAAAATTCAGGTGATGAAAAATCTGCTAACAAAGGTAGATAAATTGATTATAGGTGGAGGGATGGCAAATACATTTCTTAAAGCCAACGGTAAGGATATTGCTGACTCATTGTTCGAAAATGACCATCTTGATTTGGCTTTAGAAATACAACAAACAAGTTCATCTTTAGGAATCGAAATACTATTACCAGAAGATTTTGTTGTATCTGACTCTTTTAACCAAAATGCTAAGACCATGGTAGGAGATATAGATTCTATACCTCCTGGTTGGATGATTATGGACATTGGGCCAAAGACAGCAAAATCTTATTCTAATGCGACTGGGATAGCTAAAACGATCATTTGGAACGGCCCAATGGGTGTCAGTGAATGGAAGTCATTTTCAAATGGTACATTGATTTTGGCTAAAAAATTAGCACAGTCTTCCAATATAACAACCGTAATTGGAGGAGGTTCAACAGGTGAAGCTATCGCCTCGTTCGGTCTTACTGATAAAATGTCGCATGTTTCAACTGGTGGAGGGGCATCCTTGGAATTCCTCGAAGGAAAAATTCTTCCTGGATTAACAGGTTTGAAAACATGATCGAATTTTTTAATAAAACGGAACTGTGCAGATCGACCTCGTCAAAAATTATAATGTTGGTAGTCGATGGACTAGGAGGTTTACCAAAACCTTCAACGGGCAAATCAGAACTGGAAACTGCTGTAATCCCTAATCTAGATTTATTAGCTCAAAAAAGTGATTGCGGTCTTACAACGCCTGTATTACCAGGTATCACCCCAGGAAGTGGACCTGGCCACACGGCTCTTTTCGGTTATGACCCATCTAAATACCTGGTTGGACGTGGTGTTTTGGAAGCATTAGGTATCGGTATTGACCTTTCAGCAAACGATATCGCTGCAAGATGTAATTTTTGTACCATTGATACCAAAACAGGGGCTCTGATTGATAGAAGAGCAAACAGAATTGCATCAGATGAGAGTCGGGAGCTAGTAAATATCCTAAATGAAATTGAGATTCCAGGCTTCGATATATCTGTGTATCCTGGTAAAGACTATAGATTTGTTTCAGTGATTTCAGGACAAGGATTAGAATGCAACTTAAAGGACACCGATCCTGTCCCTCCAAATCAAAATCCATCTCCGGTGATCGCTATTGACGAAAATTCCAAGTCGACGGCAAACGCTTTAAATATATTTCTGGAGAAAACAAAAACGGCTTTGTCGAATCAAAACACAGCAAATATGATTTTGATGAGGGGATTTTCCAAACTACCTCATTGGCCTCAAATCAACGAAATCTTCAAATTTCGATCAGCAGCGATAGCCGCTTATCCTATGTACCGCGGCTTATCAAAATTGATAGGTATGGAGATTTTGGACGGAGGAGAAGACTTTGATCAAGAAATGGATGCTTTGTATAAACACTATTCTTCCTACGATTTCTTTTTCCTCCATTACAAACCTGCAGATGCAGCTGGTGAAGATGGTGATTTTGCAAGCAAAGTTGAAGCTCTAGAAAAATTGGATTCTTATATTCCATATATTCTTGAAATAAACCCTGACGTTCTTGTAATCGCTGGTGATCACTCTACCCCATCAATTTATGGAAACCATAGCTGGCACACAGTTCCTTTTATCGTTAATTCAAAATACACACGTGGTGGAACAAAAAGGTTCAATGAACAAGAATGTTCAAGCGGTAGTGCTGGGCATATCCCTGCATCGTCCCTGATGTCACTAGCGATGGCTCATGCTGGTAAACTTGCCAAATATGGACCATAGAACTTTGCAATACAGAAATTCACATCACTTTACACCTTATATATTCTAACTACATAGGTGCTACAATTACTAATATCTAAATTTCTTGCCAACGTAGCTCAGGGGCAGAGCAGCTGTTTTGTAAACAGCAGGTCGACGGTTCGAATCCGTCCGTTGGCTCCATAAAAAGATTCGCCAACATATTTCTATAAAGAATTAATACCGACTACCTTGCCAACGTAGCTCAGGGGCAGAGCAGCTGTTTCGTAAACAGCAGGTCGACGGTTCAAATCCGTCCGTTGGCTCCATCCCTAACAATATAAATAAGGGTTGATAGAAAATCTATTTTACCCTTCACTATCTGTTTGTTGAAAGGCATAAGTAGCTGCTCCCAACAACCCAGCGTCATCTCCTAACTTCGATTTAACTACTAATGTAGAAGGGCCAAAGTAGCTGTTTACTAAAAGTTCAATTTGCTTGTTCACAGATTCCATCATCAAATCTAAGCTGTTAGATAAGCCTCCTCCTATCACGATTATATCTGGATCGAGACTAATAGCTAAATTAGATATTCCAATACCAAGATACATACCTGCTTGTTCAAAAATCGACTTTGATATTTCATCTCCGAGTCGAGCTGCTTTCGAAACCGTTTCTGCAGATATTTGCTCGATTTGACCGTTACACAGCTCAATCAAAATCGTGGATTTGGATAAACGGACCGCTTCTATTCCTTGCCTTGCAATCGCTGAACCGGATGCAAGAGATTCCAAACAACCGTTTCCTCCACAATCACACTTAGGTCCGTTTGGAACCATTAGCATATGTCCAAATTCTCCTGAATAACCCCTTGATCCGAATTGAGGATGTCTTCCTAGGATCAATCCTCCTCCTATACCGGTACTAATTGTTAAATAAACCAGATTATTGTATTTTTTATCAAATCCATGTCTGTATTCCCCTATTGCAGCAAAGGTAGCGTCATTAGCTATAAACACAGGACAGTCAAATTGTTCTCCCAAATATTTCTTTAGAGAAAATTGATGCCATGCAGGTAAATGAGGTGGATTGTGCATGATTCCACTGCAAATATCAGTGGGCCCAGCTACTCCTGCAGCGATTGCCAATAAACTTCTTTTATTTGAATTTTCTATAACCGACTCCAGTTGTTTAACCAACCGCTCAATCATCGATGTTTTCCCAAGATCTGCTTCAGTCTTGATGGAACTTTTTGTCACAATATTGCCAGACCGTTCAACGGTGGCAACCCTGATTTGTGTTCCTCCAATATCGATTGTAAGAATATAATCGCTCAAAATATGTACCACATTGTGTATTTGATCAAATAAATGTCAGTAAAGTACCTTACCATGTCCACTCATTTTGATCAGTAGATAAAAGACGAGAAGAAGTTATAAGTTTTTCTCTGAATCGTTCAAGGATTATTACCAATATTACTATAGCAATACCGATAATCAACGCAAAAATAGCTGTGCCTAAAGAAGCTAGGATTGAGGTTATTTGATAACCAATATTCAATATGAAAGCAACTATTCCTGAAATAAAAGGTAAACGTGATTTGGTAAAGGAACCCAAAATCACTAGTAATACTGCTTCAAGAGCAACAATTATGACATAAAACATTTTTGGTTCAGACAATAACGATTGGATAAAAGCTGAACCAATAAGTAATCCAATGGCAAGGAAAGCAAGAATTATCGTAATACCGTTATGGTTTCGCCCTCTAGTTTTTTCGAAATAAGAAAGACCCAACAAATAGATACCTACAGGTAGACAGTATAGCTGGAGATATAGTACGTCTCTGTCAATCAACTGTACATACCAACTGACTATCAGGGAAGCTGCTGCAATATAACTATATAGATAATTACGATAGTAAAGAGACATGCCTAAATACAGTAGTCCTAGAATAGCAATAACCATTGTAATTTGGCCCAAAGCTATGTCGATTCTAATTGTGTCTGTTAAACCTAGAAGCAATACTATGATTACGTAACCAGTCGCAAACCAACAAAGCCTGTTACCAGATGTTTTGAACGGAGTTTCCCAAAATTTTATTGATTCGGGCAAAATCCATTTTGAAATAGCAATTCCTACCCACCACATGAATAGCCCCTGTATCGACCAGCCTACAGCCCTGATGGTAGGACCATCCGATAGCATCCCTGCTATGATCCCAATATTGACTGTAATAAGGAAAGTAGAAGTATATGACAGGTATCCATTTTTGGATATAACGCTAAGTCCCGCTGTTAACACCATAGACATCAGTCCAAGTGTTAGTACTTCCCAATTCGACCAATCATTCCAACCAGCAATAATTAATCCAGCTAATAAATCTAATCCTACGAAAATAATTAGAGGTATAGCTTTATAATCAATTTGCTTTACGGGGTGTATGGTTAGTTCAAACCTTTTTATGATAGATAGCACAAAGAAGGAAAACAATATTCCAAACAGACCAAGAATCAATCCTTTTTCATGTAAGCTAAAATCAAAATAATTAATTTCTACAGTTGAAATAAGTCCTATATGACCAGCAATAGAAGCTCCATATATCCAGTAGAATCGTTTAAATATTAGGGCACTAAATGCAAAAGATATTGTAGAAGCCCAAATTGCAGAGGTCCTAAATATTTCATCTTCAATTGCAATAATTGGAGCGATGATTGAGGCAATAATTGATGATAATTGGAGTGGTAAGGTATATAGGGAATTGAATCTACCAAGATATACAGCCAATAGAATGAAAGTTAAAGAATAGAAACTGATTACTAGAGAACCATGGGTAAATAATGAAAACGAATAGAAATTATCGAGAAACGTTATGGTCCATATAGGGATAGCAATACAAACAAGTGTTATAGAAATTAAGACTGAAATCGATTTAGGTGTATAAGCAGGCTTGATTCCCATAGATTGAAAACCGATGGATAGCATCTTGATAGCCTTTATTTTATCTTTTTCAATCAGTATCCCGATGCTAATTAAGGATAATATTAAGAACCCCAAAGACATTAGTATTGATTCTTGATCAAATCTGGCAAACCAGAGAGCTATCAGTATAAAAATGGAACTGAATATATATAAGCTAATGGCATCCTGTAACGATTTCCTTTCAATATAGTATCCAATTCCAAATAATATTAATGAGAAACTACACCAGAAAGTGGTCTCAACAATATTCAAGAATTCCAACAAATTCAATATTTCATAGATACCTAGGGCCAAGAAGAATAGGCTGCTGACAATAGGTAAAAAATGACTGAACCGAATTCTAAATACCATTGCATATAAAGCTGTAGATAGATAAGTGACAATTAATGATGTATCGCTACCATATGTCCAGGCAATCAATATTGAACCGAACACTACAATTGTTGCTACGACCTGCAAACAACGGATATATATGGCTTTGAATACTGCATCTAATAAGATGCTAGTAATCAATACAATAAACGCCATCATCATCAAAGCATAAGCCTGTAAATCGAAAGAAAATCCCAATCTCGATATAAAGCTTAAAATACTACTAACGACCAAGAAGATTCCTAACGAAATTGAAATTGAAGAGCCAAGAAATAGTTGTTTCGTATTGCTAAAAGAAAGAAGGAGTCGGTATGAACCTCGTATATAACTTTTTCCGCAGACAATACAAAACTTGTCGTCAGTCCTATCTTGCATCTTTCCACATATTTCACAGGAAGAAATTTGTTGAAATATTAAAAGGCCCAGAATAACAAAGTATGTCGCCGACAATAACAAACAGGATAATCCTGCTGTAGTTTTCCATGCCGGTAAGTTTATGATAATTGAAATTAAGATTATTGTAGAAGCCAAGAGAGCAGGATATGCATCTATTTCATTTTTACGCAGAGCCCAGGCTGATAATAAGTAAATTAAAGCAATGATAGCCATTAAAGGTGCTATAAATTCCTGTGAAATTGGAGAAAATAATTGGAAGGTTGAAATAATTGCGATACCTGAACAGACAGTAGCAACCCATGAGAATAAGTATTTTGAAGTAAATATTCGGTAAAGAATGCTAATTAGAAAAATACCGTAGCTAGCTACAAATACTGGTATTGGATCCGAAGCAGATAAGGACAATAAAAATCCAGCTGATGCAATAATTCCTGATGCAATAAATCCACCTATTCGGTGAAGGAAAGATACTTTACCCAATAAAACAACGGATATGAAAACAACAATTATTGCCCAAGAAATTAATACATAAGTATCTCTAGCAATACTTTGGTCAAGATATTCAACAGATGTTAATCCATTTGATATGCCAAAGGGGAAAATAGAGATAGCCAAAGTTGCAAGAAATACAGACCAGAACCTGACAATTGATGCAGGTTTAATTCGGTCTTTGAAAAATTGAGACTCCTGATAATTGTCAATTTTCCATATTATATTGGAAAGATAGTGAGAGCCCGATAAGGGTAGTTTTGTAACTAATATAGAATCACATATTAATAAAATTGCAATAGTCACTAGATTAAATGCCATATCATATTCATTCCCTGCCAAAGAATATGAAAAAGATGCCAATATAAGGAGAGTACTCCAGATATGCCAAGGCAAAGATAAATTTCTGGTCATGTTAAGGGCTGAAGCTATAAGCAGTCCCAAAATTGAAAAACCTGCTAAAAACGTAACAAGCCAAACATCACTGAATGCGGTTGCTTCAAATAAAACATATGGAAGAACAGTGAATGGGATTAAAGGGATCCACGGCCAAGGTTCTCTTTTCCAGGAATAAGCTATTACCATAGCGATGATAGTAGTAAACAAAGCAGTAAAAGACCGGGCCCAGTAATTGATATCTGGCCATAACAATGCTGCTATCAGGAATATTAGCATTGCTAAGTTGAATGGATTCAAATATTGTTGCTTTGAATCAAGATGTGAAAACCCCAATTGTTTAAAAACAATTCCTAAAATAAACAAAATGGCCGCCGTTACAGTAAGAATAAGATCGAAGTATTCCATATGGACAAAACCTGATTGCAAAGCAAGTAAAACAAAAGAAACTGACCCAAGACCGACTATTGGATATCGATACCAGTAAAATTCCAGTTGCCGCATTGCCAAATACAATAAAATTGCAAGTCCAGTCAGGGATGCAATCAAAGAATAACCTGAAGATTCTATTAACCAAACAGGTACCGAAACAATCGTTGGAACAACCGCTAATATATGAGCTGTCCAAATAAGAGGATGAGCTATATAACTATAGATGTTTGTTAAACGATTCCAGAATACTACTAGTACCAAAGATTCAACGGTTAAAGCCAATAATGACCAGTACCAAGATAGTCCGAAGCTTAAAAGTGATAAACAAAGACAAACACCAATTATTCCAACGCTGCCTTGAGTTAATAAATGGCCACGATAGGTATGAGTAAGGATTAACCATATAGGCAATGAGATAGTTGAGATAATCAGCCATCCATAGATTGGGAGGTCAATTGGCAAACCTAATCCTGGTATTACCTGAACTCCTTGGCTTCCAACAAATTCATAGACCGCTATACCAGCGTTAAAAAAAGACCAAATCGCACCGATTGAGATCAATGCAAGACCAGAAATCCGAAGTTTCAGCCGTTCTTTTACGATATGCCCTGCTGAAATGAACCCGACCATTTGCAGTACGAAGACTGATTGCTTAATGATCCAGGAAAACTGTGACCAAAGACTGACTACAATCACCAATGAACTTAAAGCTATTAAAAGAACCCCGAAACTTAGAAAAGCTGACATAGCATTTTCTGAAGAAATGGCTGAAAACAGATTATTCCAATTGACCTTAGGTAACGAAGGTTTTGAATAAGAAACTTTTTCTTCAGGCTCCGTCGCTTGGTGTATTGCATTCAGGTTTTGAGATCGATTTTGATCTAAAGCTCTATCCAAGTTGTCTTTTATGTCTGGTCTCAGTCTACGCAGTAGCCCATCTACTTTTGTTTGTTTTAGAGTGTTTTTATCAATCTCGATTTGACCATCAATAAATGCTAGAAAATAGTCTATTCGATCAGAGGTATCGATATATGTTTTTGTGTTTTTTATTTCTGAGATCCGGTTGATTAATAGATCTGTAAGTTCGTTTTGTATTCCATCAATTCTGTCAGAAAGCTGATTTTTTAACGTTTGAACTGTTTGATCGTTATCAAATTCGTCTTGGTTTAATAAATTGATACAAAATTGAATTTTTTCCAATTCCGTAAACCGTTGTGTTAAGACTTGATCTATCAAAGAAGGTGAAGGTTCTATTTCGTTGGAAGTTTTGTCCGATGGATCTGTAATATTTGTTTTTGTTTTATCAGGCTCATCACCCTGGGCATTTGCTTGAAAGGAATACCCACATTTAATACAAAACCTATCTGTTAACGATTTGTTTTGATTACAGTTTGGGCAGTTTTCACTTCCTTTAATCTGTGTATCAGTCCCACAGGACATACAGAATTTGTCCGATGGGTCTAAATCTCTTTTACAATTTTGACAGATATATTGAAAATTCATTTACTGTTAATTTCAAATACGAATATAGCCTTAATTATTATAAGTAACTCATGACAGATAAAAACAGTCAGGCTTTTACAGTTTAGTTGATTCATACTTACTATTGACAGCGTCTTCATGTATTAATAGGCTTTCTTTATCACTAAGTTTTTATATAGATTCGTTAAGGAGAGCAATTATATTGGTTAATATCAATGAACATGACCTATACAAACTGACCTACCAGATTCTAATATCAGCTGGAGCTGATGAACGTAACGCTAAACGAGTCAGTGAAGCTCTATTATCGGCAAATTTGTCTGGTGTGGATACACACGGTGTCTTCCACCTACCAAGATATATAAAAGAAATCGATGAACAGTTGCTAGTTCCTACCGCATGGCCTGAAATAATAAATGAGAATCAAAATTCTGCTTTAATTAAAGGTAATTGGACTTTTGGACATGTTATAGCAAAGTTTTCTATGGATTTGGCTATCTCTAAAGCTTCTTCCCATCAGATAGCGGTTGTTAGTTTTATGCAATCGAGCCATATTGGTAGATTGGGAGAATATGCTGAGATGGCCGCGAGGGTAAATATGATTTCACAGATATGGGCATCAGGCTATGGAGTTGAACAGCCGGTAGCAGTCCCATTTGGTGGTCGTGATTCTATTTTACATACAAATCCTATCTCAATAGGGATTCCTGGTATAGGTGAATCTAATATGATAATGGATTTTGCTACAACGACTGTAGCAGGATCAAAATTACGGATCGCCCATCAAAGAGGAGAGCCCGCACCTGATGGATCTTTGGTTGATGATCAAGGCAATCCGACGAAGGATCCGAGTACCCACCCAGAAAGGGCAAGACTGACTCCTTTTGGAGCACATAAAGGATATTCCCTCATGTTAGCTAATGAATTTATAGGACGAATATTTTCTGGATCTGATGATTACTCTGAAAATGACAAAGGCGGACCAATAATGAGACATCAAGGTGTAACCATGATCGTTATGAAAGCCGATCTTTTTCAACCCATAGACGAATTCCAAACTAAATCAAGCAATCTACAAAAACTCGTTAGGTCCGTCAATCCAGCTTCCGGTTTTGATTCTGTAAAGATTCCCGGTGATATAGAAAATAACTTCAGAAAAGAACGCAAATTAAATGGTATTCCTATCCCAGACGAACAATGGGAATCTATTAAGAATTTAGCTGAAAGATTCGCATTAGAGTTACCTGTTTAAAACAGATATCTTCAATTTGAAATAAAAAAACAAATCTGCTTGGAGAATTTCCATAAATGAACAATATATATTCTATAGGAACTAACAGGCAATTATTTCTCGACGAAATGTGGCTAACTGCTCCTAATAACATTAGTCGCAAACTACATACTCCGGATCGAAGAGAAGCAGTAATAGAAGCTGATTATCCTTGGGAAAAAGGGTTCGTAGGGTCAGCAACCGTATCATATGACGGTGAGAAATACAGAATGTGGTATAAGTGCGAGGATTCCTCAATCATCGGTGTTCCAATGCATAGTTATCGGAAACGGGCATATGCCGAGAGTAACGATGGTATTAATTGGACCAAACCATTTCTCCGTCAAATGGAATTTGAAGGGTCAAATGAAAACAATTTGCTCGTAGCTAAACCTGGAGTAGTAGGACTCGATAAAAATCCAGACGCAAAAGAGGAAGATCGATTCAAAGCATTTAAGGTTGTACCAACCCAAACTCCACAGCCCAAAATTCCGAACAAACCTACTTGGCAAGAGAAGTTAGACCAGCAGTGGTCACGAGGAGGAGCTATCGTAGCAATGGGCTCACCAGATGGTATCAACTGGCATCAAATTTACAAAGACCCCATTTTAAATGAATGGCCTTTTGATAGTGAAAATCTTTACTTTTGGGATGAATCGACAAACCAATATAGAGGTTATACAAGAGGCGTCGCCAATAATAATCCTAAGGTTGACCCTGCTACCGTAAAAGATGAGATAGGACATGAGTTTATTGGTGGAGTTAGATGGATTCGACATACGACTTCGCATGATTTCAAAAACTGGACACCTTTAACTAACATAGAAACTGGCAGCACACCTTTTGAGCACCTATATTCCAACTCTTGTTGGCCCTATGATAGGGCTCCCGGTACATATCTAATGTTCCCGTCTAGATATGTTGCACACAGGATGCCAGATCCACAATGGTTTGATGGTACTGGGCTTAATGACATCATTTTTATGTCTAGTAGAGATGGAGTGAATTTTGACCGAAGTTTCATGGAAGCATTTATCAGGCCTGGATTAGATAATCGTAACTGGCATGAGAGAGGAATCTATTTTTGGCACGGTATATTTCAGACTTCTCCAACTGAATTAACAATGTATGTAGGTGAACATCTAAAAACACCTGGCGTCCATATTCGTCGATATACTATACGACCAGACGGGTTTGTTTCAGTCAACGCCGGCTACATTGGTGGAGAATTCACAACTCGTCCATTTTTATTCAAGGGGGATCAACTAGATATTAATTACTCTACATCAGCGGTAGGATCGATCAAAGTAGAGATTCAGCAAGAGAATGGTCAACCGATACCTGGTTTCTCATTATCTGATTCCAATGAAATGTTTGCTGATGTGATAGATGGAACGGTTCATTGGTCCAGAGGATCGGACCTTAGCCGACTTGAAGGAAAACCTGTAAGGTTACGTTTTGTGTTAAAGGATGCAGATCTATACTCCTTCAAATTTAACTAAGACAATCTGATTCTGGGATCAGCTACGGCCAGGCAGATGTCAGAAATCAGAGTACCGGCGACTGTAAGAGTTCCAAGAAGTAGAATTATAAAACCAGCTAGATAAGAATCTTGCTGTTGAATCCCTGATAAAAGTAGTGGCCCAACAGTTGGCAGACTAAGGACAACTGAAATAATAACGCTCCCACTAACCAATGATGGAAGAAGGTACCCTATAGTACTTATTAATGGGTTGGATGCAACTCTAACTGGGTATTTGAGTATCAAACGCCAAGAACTGACACCTTTAGCTCTACCCGTTATAACATAAGGCTTACTCAGTTCATCCAACAAATTATTTCTCATGATACGAATCAACCCTGCAGTACCAGATGTGCCCAAGACAATGGCTGGAATCCATAGATGTTGCAATAAATCATTCAATTTTTTCCAGTTAAATCCACTGTCTAACCACGGAGCCACCTCATAATTTGCTGAAAACAAGCCACCCACACTTTGGTCAAAATAGGCGTAAGCAACATACATTAATACAAGACCTAAAAGGAAATCAGGAACTGCCAGTCCAGTAAAGCCAAGTGTAGTAAACAGATAATCCCCGATGCTATGTTGTCTCACGGCCGAGTATATGCCGATAGGTATCGCAAATGACCATGTGACCACGATGGTAAAGGATGTCAAAACGATTGTAAGCCAAATTCGGTCTCCAATCATCCCCTTAATTGGCTGTTGCCGAGCCCTGGCTCCAGCAGTAGTCCCTGTCAAAGTTCCTATAAATGATCTCCCAAGATCACCTTTTAATAGATTTTTCACCCAGTTTGTGTATCTAAGCCAAATAGGACCATCGTAGCCGAGATATTTACGCATTTGTTCGATTCTTCTCTGATCGTCCTCTGCTCCAACTTCCCCTCCCTGTTCCAGGGCTTCAAAATATCTGTCTACCAAATCTCCCTCGGGTAGTTGGATAACAAACCATGCCAAAATAGATATGGCCCAAACGGTAAAAAAAGCTAATACTATTCGTTTAATAAGGTATGGAATCATGGCTTATGATCAAAATATAACGCCAAGGCTATACGGTTATCCATCAAATATTTTTATATTGTTTTGGTAACTATGATCGATCAAGTTCTACTGAGGTACTTCGACCAACTTAGATCCAGATTGATGAGAATTAAGAAATCCAGTCATGATTTGGACAACCCATCTCCCATGTTCACCCGTGCTAACACCTTCACCACCTCTTTCTACAAGGTTGATTAGCTCTTCATATGCTGCCACATAATTTTCTGACTGATAATCATCAGAAACCAATTCTTCCGACATGGTTTGACCACCCGGCCCTTTAGTAAACATCGTAGCCGATGTACCGTTCATTCGAAATTCTATCTGCCCACCTGTACCTGTAATCTGAACTGTAGATTCAGGAACCACAGATTCTTTTGAACCTACATAAAACGATCTTATTCCATTTTCATGAATAACAAATCCACTAGCTCCTGGTTCACTAGCAGGATCCTTGCCTCCTTGACCTTTGTATACATCCCAATCATCAAATCCGTCCTCTAATTTGGCCCAAACAAATTTAGGAGCTGATTCTGCGAAGAAGCAAATACCATCAATAATATGCGTGCCATTTCTAAATAACATTGCCCTTGCGCCCCAGTGAGACACAACAATGGTATTTATCGATCCAATACCTCCTGATCTTATGGTCTCCCGAACCTTATGGTAAAGTTTTCTCCATCTCCGAGTGTGTCCTACGCTAAGAGGTACGTTGTTATCTTTACACGCCTCTAACATTGTATTCACATCTTCCATACTTGTCGCTAGAGGTTTTTCACAAATGATACCTTTAACACCTGACTCTGCTGCCCCTATTACCAATTTTGCATGTGCAGCATCGCCGGTACAAACAGTAAGAATATCTAAATCAGCATCTTTAATCATTTTATCGAAATTTACATAGGGTTTTGCATTCGGCCATGTTTCTCCCCAGTTGTTATTAAAGTCTGTCAACAGTGTTTCGTCCATGTCACAGTAAGCAACAACTTCAACTTCAGGCATAAGTGCTAGACAGGAAGCATGTGAGGTAGTAATTTGGCGGCCAAGTGGATACGGAGGATTTTCCTTAATCGGACCTGCTGCAATTCCTCGTAATCCAACTATACCAACGCGATATGTACTCAATATTTTTCTCCTTAATAATAGTGTTTATGCACAAACTGGATTTGCATTAAGTTTCTTAGATTTTTTGTCGGTCCACTCTTTAACAGGATTTATTTCCATCTCTGAGATTTGAGTTCTGGTATTTTTCCATATAGTCGACCATTCCTGTGGATCTTCTAGTACAGACTCGGGTTCATTTTTACTTCTTGCAACGAAACCTGGAAACCATTGTCGACCTGTCGATTGGCCAGTAGGATGATACCTGATGTCAAAACTTATTCTGACCTTGTTACTCTCGTTGACAAGGGAACCATGTATCGTTTTTCTATGAAAGATAATGACGTCTCCTCGGTTTACTGGAATAGGAAGCATATCTTCTGCAGTAAAAAACCGTTCAGGTATACCTGGACCATTTAATTTCCCATATTTGCTATCTGCTCCACAATTTTCAAATACACCCTGTTTATGACTGCCAGGTACAACCTTTAAACAGCCCATTTCCTCGGTGGTATCTCGAATAGGAATCCAAACAGTCAACATGTCAGTATCATCTAAATCGCCATCAGTACCGACAGTTTGATCCTGATGCCATGCTGTGGGATCTCCCGGATTCGGAGCAAAATGACCTGGAGATCCATTTTTTGTTTCAGGGTTTCTGAAAATCCGTGCAGGTGGTCTGATTCTCACATGTTGTACAGGATTCGAATATATTTCGGGACCTATCACTGATTCAACGATATCAAGTAGCCCAGGGAATGTCAGCATATTGAATACCTGAGGGCCGTGCCACATTGGAGTTTGTTCCGTTATTTCACCGGCGATCGGTAAGGAAAAATCAAAATACTGGGCATGAGTTTGTTGTGTCTCTTTAGATATAGATTCCATTTTTTGGTCAAAAGATAAACCGTTGAACTTAGAGGAAATCTCACCTTTATTAAAAAGATCTTCTGCAAGGTTATCAAGTACCATTTCATATTCTTTAAAGACGGGGTCAACTGTCTTTGTTGGATCAAAGGCATTTTTGATAATTAAAAATCCATCCTTTTCGAAAGTATCCAATTGTTGTTTAGTCAAAAACATGTCTCTCTCCTATAATTTACTGGTAATTATTGAATATGTAATATTCCTAAACTCATCAATCTTCTTATTGAAAATTTTTTATCCTATTTATATGTGTTTGTCAATCGATCTTGCAATTGATCTATACTTAATACAATGATATATCTATCAATCGAGTTATTTTATTTTTAAAAAAAGTAATATTTGATCCAAAAGAATCCAATAGACAAAAAGGATCCTAAGTTGAATAAAAACCAAGTTGAAGTAGCTACTTTGGCAGGCGGCTGTTTTTGGTGTATAGAAGCGGTTTTTGCAATGGTTCAAGGTATTAAGTCAGTGGTCTCTGGTTACTCGGGTGGCCATGTAGTAAACCCTACATATGAGCAAGTATGTTCGGAAACAACTGGACACGCTGAGGCAGTGCAATTGGAATTTCAAGTACAGGACATTTCCTACCATACGATTCTAAATATGTTTTTTTCAATTCATGATCCGACTACTTTAAATCGACAGGGTAACGATATAGGTGAGTCATACCGTTCAGCTATCTTTTACCATAATCAAAGTCAGCTGATTGTTGCCAAAAACACTATCGAGTCGTTGGAAACAAACAGGATTTGGGGTAGTCCTATAGTTACTGAATTGAAACCTGTTGAAAAGTTTTATTTGGCAGAAGATTATCACCAACAATACTATACAAATAACCAATCACAACCTTACTGTGAATATGTTGTATCACCAAAGATATCAAAATTCAGATCACAGTATTCAAAATATTTAAAAGATTAATCGATATAACAGACAACGGGTAAGACGACAGGATTATTTATGACCATATCAGCTCTTATAGTATTGGGTCTAAGACTCTTGATTCCTATTTCAATTTTTCGATATAGGATAATCGGAGCTATCGCCTCTATGGTTATCGATATGCTCGATGTAGTGCTGGTTGATATGCTTCAGTCACAGCTTGGAGAACCACAAGTAGGGTTTGGGGACTATTACCAACGATTTGACAAGTGGCTTGACATTTACTACCTAACTTTCGAAGCTATTGTATGTTTTGGCTGGCCCAATAGACTGGCACGTAACGCTGCTTTATCCCTATTTATGCTGCGCCTTATTGGGATAGGAGCTTTTGAGATAACAGGCGAAGAATTCAGAAAACTCATATTCTTTTTCCCGAACTTATTTGAAAATTTCTTTATCTACTATATTATCTGCGAACGATATGCTCCGAAATTCATTCCGACCACTAAAACTTCTCTTGTCACCATATTGGCTATCCTATATATACCCAAATTTGCACAGGAATATATACTTCATTTCGCCGAAGTCAAGCCATGGCAATGGATAAGAACAAATATCCTATAACTTAGAAGTTTAGACATTGATAACAACTTATGTCTTCCATCTATAGGATTTCTTTAACAGACTCTGGTAAAAAAGATATCCAGATTTTACGTCCAATAGTCAAAAATCCCTTTGATACTTTATTGGATACAGTTGCAACCAGAATAATTGAACCAATTTTTAGTTTTATATCAAATTCACTGCCTTTGAAAATGATTTCATCGACTATAACTTGAAAGTAATTTACCTGTCGTGTGGGTTCTTCATCATGAAGTTCTATCATTCTTTCATCTATTAGTAATTTTGCTGATTGACCCAGGCTATAACTTACCGTACCTTCGTACTTCCCTTTAAGATTCCCTATTTCAGATTCAAACTCCAAACCAAAATCTGACTTTTTGACGACTCCTCGAAATATATTTCTATAGCCTAAGCTCCTTGCAACTAACTCATTTTCTGGATTTGAAAAAACTTCAACAGGTTTACCAATAGTTAGAATATTACCTTCGTTCATGAATCCAATTCTGTCTGCCATTACAAAAGCTTCTTCTTTATCATGAGTAACATATATGGAAGTTAAACCAGCATTCTTTAGAATTGTTTTTATATGATATTGAAGTTTATCCCTAAGCCCTTTATCCAGTGCACCTAATGGTTCATCAAGCATAAGAATTGATGGATTTGGAGCAAGAGAACGGGCCAGTGCTACACGTTGCATTTCACCTCCAGATAAATCAATTACAGACCTGGCCTCATATCCGTTCAAATCGACCAAATCCAGCAATTCTGATATTCTTTTATCGATCTCTTTCTTTTCTATTTTTTGCATCTTGAGACCGAAAGAAATATTTCTGTATACATTCATATGAGGGAAAAGACTAAGATCCTGAAACATCAAACCAAAACGCCGTTCCTGAGGTGTCAATTCATTAATAATTTTGCCATTTAATCTTATCGAGCCATTATCAGGTGTTTCGAGGCCAGCGATTAAACGAAGTAACGTTGATTTACCACAACCACTTGGTCCCAAAAGACAAATTATTTCACCCTGATCGACCTGCATGTTTCCTACATCAACTGCAATAGTTTTCCCAAACCGCTTTGTCAATTGTTCTAGTTGAAGAAAAGTCATTAAAATGAACCTATACCCTTATAGCGTATTTTTTCTATTGCGACAAAACTCGTTCCTATTACCATCATAAGCAGTACAGCCATTGCCATAGCTTTCCCAATATTTTCGTCACCAGGTTGAGACAGGGACTGATATATAGAAATTGGCATAGTTGTCATTTCAGGTCTTGTCAGTAACATAGAAGCTCCAAATTCACCGATTGAAACCGCAAAAGCAAAAGTCGCGCCGACTAACATAGCTCTAGATATGATGGGTAGATCAATTTTAACTATTTTCATAAATTCTGAAGCTCCCAAAACAGATGCTGCTTCCCGTAAGCCGGGATTTATAGACTGTAGAACAGGTAGGATACTTCTTATTACAAATGGATATGCGATTAGAGAATGTGCTATAACAAGTAAAACCCATGATGCCCTCAAATCAATAGGCGAGCGATTAAACGAAATGAGGAATCCGTATCCCAGGACCACTGCTG
>CEUZ01116445.1_pt1 | contig 21602 bp, 18 predicted proteins | sample 361511 | NCBI WGS metagenome assembly CEUZ01 (sample SAMEA2622822, study PRJEB7988) | marine metagenome | biome: marine biome (ENVO:00000447); feature: surface water layer (ENVO:00002042); material: "saline water (ENVO:00002010), including plankton (ENVO:xxxxxxxx)" | depth 5 m
TATGTAATCTTGCCTTGACTGTGTGCAAGAAAATCAATAAGACTGTCACGTCTTTTAGACGCTTCTAATAATGACCGCGTAGCTCAGTTGGTAGAGCAACTGACTTTTAATCAGTAGGTCCAGGGTTCGAATCCCTGCGCGGTCACCATTTTACTGTCTCTGTAAAGCGTCTCCGTTTTACGTCTCCCCCCCAAAGCCGCAGTATTACTAACCATTACAGGGCAATTTCAAAGGGTATTACCCGTGATATATTGGACGGTCTCCAGGCATTCTGTCTCTAAATAGTGGTTTTTCTCTGTAACTCATAGGGTCAACCATTGAAGTTGACCCTATGAAATATTCGTTCAAAAACAGTGGTTTAGTGATTTCGGCCTTGAGGCTTTCTAAGTGCATGAATGCCCCGCGTGGAGACAAAAGAAAAAATCACTGGTTCAATATTTATGCCGCTTGCCTGAAGCCGAGCTGCTCACGTTGTTCTGCCCATAACAGCGGCACGTTTTTGAGCTGGTTGAAAGTCAGTGTTTTTGGTTGCCTGCCATTCAAAATATCATCGATGATATCCGGTGCCAGTGTTGTCGTTTTCAGGGCTTTTCTAACATATTTGTTATCGACACCGTCTCTCTCGGCTATATCACATGAAGAGCTGATTACACCTTTATCCAGCTCCTCCAGCCACGCATGCCCCCTAACCACCGCTTTTATAAGGGTTTCATCGTAGTATGGCTTGCGGTTATCGATAAGATCATAACCTTGGGGAGTTTTGATATATTTTCGTGCGCCGCGTCTTTTGATGCTGGCCGGTATTATCATGGTGACGGGATCTTCCTCATCCGCGTTTTGCCCTTTCAAATCAAGTTCAGGGCGTATTTCATTCAATACGCTGACCATGCCAAGCGGCCTGAAGGATAACACCAGCTTATCGGGATGAATGACAACACTCTCGATTAATGTTTGGACTATTCTAGCTTGCTCTATAGGGAATAATGCATCCCATATAGCCTTTATATCTCGCGTAACCTCTTTGAGCTTCGGGATGGCGTTTTCGTTATCATCATGGTTGACGATCCGTTTTACCCATTCTGGGCTGCTTAAAATCCGAAATATCTGTTCGGTTATTCACGGATTGCGTGTTCTTGGTTCTCGGTGGAGTATTTTTGATGATCTGTAGACATGCGGACATACATGGCCGCTTTCTTAATATCATAGGCAGCTTCCGCCGCACTCCGGTCTTTAGTTGCGTTACTAAACATTCGCGTTGAACCCGTTTCATAGCCCTTAGCTTTCCTTAAGCACACGAATGATCTCCATAGGCTTTTTTTAAGCCTGGATGGATAGATCATCGCATAAATGCTTCTTTTTGCATCATAAAGAAAGGAGCATACATATGTCCTCAACAAAAAAAGACCTAGTTTTTCCAGGCTCGAATAGAGAGTTTTCAAACGAAGCGTTGCGCCAATTTATAGCCCATGCGCTGCGGGAGGATTTTGGAAAACACCCGTCTTCAATTAAGAAGATCGGGCAGATCACAAACGCAAACCTACGCACGATTAGAAACTGGTATGAAGGCTGCTGCACGCCATCCTCGCGCCATTTTATATCGCTGGCAAAATGCTCTCCGACCATTCGGGAGCTGCTGTTTTCTCATGTTTTCGGGAGAGAGTTCTGGGACGATTTTGCGCTCATTCAAAACGGCAATTCTGCCCATAATCGTGTCACTATAAATGGCACAATAAAACTGAATACTCGGCAAAAATGGTTTCTGCTTTTACTGCAAAACGATGAAGAGGCGGCGGCAAAACACATCGTAAAAGAATGGGGTGTCAGCTTCCGAACGGCCAGACGAGATATTCAGGGATTGATGCAGGACGGAGCGATTGAATTTAGCGGCTCAAAAAAGTCCGGTCATTATAATATCCGGTGCGATGCCACTTGACGCTTATCATAAAGATGGTCAAAATGCCTTCTAATAGGTCGCGGAGGAGGCATATTCGTAGGGTCATATAGACAGTTTCTAAATCGTGCGAATGGACCGAAGAGACGTTTAAAAAACTTTTCTACAAAAAATCGTTTAAAATCAATGGTGCAAAATGTAGAATTTTATTTTTTTTCGTCCCTATGCCTCACCATTTTCTTCTTTTCTATATTGTTACTTGTTGCGCCTTGAATAAGGGCGTGGGCTTGTTATTTTTTGCCGAGCCGTTGTGTGCGCATGAAAAAGCCACCCTTGTTGAAGGGTGGCTTGGTTCGGTTTCTTTGTTTTATGAATGAAAATTGATTTAAGAGGGTTGTGCTCCGCCTAGGGGCTGGATAACCTCAGGCTCCTGCAGTTCGAGCGATAGGCCTGATGTTGGTTCGATTGTTTTGAGCGCTGCAACGCACTGTGCCGTGTCTGCATATCGATCGTCGGGCCCTTTACAAATAAATGTGCTTGCAACGGCGTGTGCCTGTTCAGGTGAAATGTCACCTGCTTTTGCGCCTTCGAGAATGCTGGCGTAAGTTGCGTTAAATCCTGTTTCGTATCCCATTTTTGGCCCCTTGTGATCTTGGTGTGTTTGTTTCTATGACACAATCCTAGCAAGGAACCGTTAAGAGAATCCTAACGGTGGGATATTTTTATGATTTTTTATGTGCGGCGCGTTTAGCCGTAAATTTTCTCGCGCAGATAGCTTGCGACTTTATCGAGGTGGATGCGCTCTTGTGCCATTGTATTACGCTCGCGCACGGTCACGGTTTGGTCGCTGATCGTGTCGTTATCAATCGTAAAGCAATATGGCGTGCCGATCTCATCCTGGCGGGCGTAACGTTTACCGATATTTTGTTTGATATCGAGATCAACGTTAAATTGCTCGCGCAGTTCCAGATATAGTTTCTGTGCGATCGGTACGTGATCTTCCTTGGCGGTGAGTGGCAAGATTGCCGCCTTTTTAGGTGCCATAGATGGGTGGAAGTTCATGTAAACGCCTGATGGACGGCTTTCATCCACGGTGTAGGCCTCGCAAAGCAGGGCAAGGACACCGCGCGTCAGGCCTGTTGAAGGCTCGATCACGTGAGGAAGGAAACGCTTGTTATTAGGCTGATCGAAGTATTCCAGTTTCGTGCCTGAGAATTCTTGGTGCTGCGTCAGGTCAAAACATCCGCGGTGGGCGATGCCTTCCAGTTCATCAAAGCCTGGGGCGGCAAATGGGAATTGGTATTCCACGTCGATTGTGCGTGATGAATAGTGTGCAAGTTCTTCTTTTGGCACATCAAGGAAGTGCAAGGATGATTTTGGAATGCCAAGTGATTCCCAGAATTTGGTGCGCTGATCAACCCAGAAGTCAAACCACATTGGCACGTCTTCTTCTTCGCAGAACCATTCAAGTTCCATTTGTTCGAACTCGCGGCTACGGAAGATAAAGTTACGCGGTGTGACTTCGTTGCGGAAGGCTTTACCAACTTGGGCGATGCCAAATGGGACGCGCACGCGGCTGCTATCGACGACGTTTTTAAAGTTCAGGAAGATACCTGCGCATGTTTCAGGGCGCAAATAGGCCTTGTTTTCATCGCCTGCAGTTGCGCCAACGAATGTGTGGAACATCATGTTGAACTGGCGTGGTTCGGTTAATGTGCCGGGCTCTTTCACGTCAGGGCCGATAATGTTTGTGAACTGGTCTGCTGGCAGTTGATCTAGTTTTTCAGTTGTGAAATCAGCAGGCGCCTTTTTCGTTAGCTTTTTTAGGCGTTTTTCAATTTCTGCGTCTTCGGCGTCTTTGTCAAAGGCAATGGCATGACCTTCGCCATCTTTGGGTGAGTAGACAATTACGTGATCGGCGCGGTAGCGTTTTTTGCTGGCCTTGCAATCCACCATAGGGTCATTAAATCCGCCAACATGGCCGCTGGCCTCCCAGCTTTTGGGGTTTTGAATGATTGAGCTATCAACGCCGACAATTTCGATCGGGTTGCCATCAGGGCCGATGGGCGGCGTGATGACCATGTCTTTCCACCAGCGATCGCGCAGATTGTTTTTAAGCTCTGTCCCCAGTGGGCCATAATCCCAAAAGCCATTGATGCCGCCGTAAATGTCGCTGGCGGGAAAGATAAATCCGCGGCGTTTGCACAGGGAAACAATGTCTTTCATTTGGTCGGTTGGGGTGCTCATTTTCTATATGTCCTTTGTCGTTTTAAAACGTTGGTTATCATGGCGATCAAGCCTTTAAAAAACAAGGGTTATTTTTTCATAAGCCGTGAATTTCTTGCATTTTTTGTGTGGTTGTGCTAGATAGAAAGGGTAAGAACTGAAAGGAGGCATATTATGTCTGGTTCTATTGCAGGATTAAATGAGGTGCCAACCGGCGCTGATAGGAAAGATTCGAATACGCTTGAGATGATGCGTCAAAAAACGCAGAACCAGTTGCGCGTCGATTATGGCGCTGCGAATGAGCGTAAGAATGATGATCTATGGAACGCAATTCTTTCGGAGGATTTCTATAAGACGGCATCGAATGATGCGAATGTCGGTAAGAAATGGGGCAATGCCCTGACAGCAGGTCTTGCGACTGCAACGATGGTTCCTGTTGCGGATGATCTTGTCCGTGAAGAGCCTGCTTTGGATGAAGTGGCTTAAATATATCCCCGTGCCAAACGCGTGAATATGATGCGTTTGGCTTATTCTTCTTTTTAATATTTTTTCTGAAATCGTTATCTGATTACAATGCGCTGGCTGCGGCCGTTGGTGTTGATTGTGATATCCCATGCGCCGTTTTTATTGTTTTTCAGTGCGGCGATGGCGTCTTTTACGCTTGTGATATTTTTACTGTTGATTTTGGTCAGGATGCTTCCTGTGCGGGCGATGCGCTGCGCGGGGGTGTTGGGTTTTATGGCGCTGATAACAACGCCAGTACTGTCATCGGGCAGGCCAAGTTTGGTCGCGGTGGCGGGGTTTAGGTTGCTGAGCGTTGCGCCGTTAAGCGGCGTGTTGTTGCTTATATCTTGCGGATTACTTGGCGGGGTTTCGGGCGGTTTGATGGCCTGAATATCCAGTGAAAGCGTTTTATCGCCCCTAAGAACCGAGATGTTTGCATGATTGCCAAGCGGTACAGTCGCCATTTTGAATTTCATTTCTGCCGGGTCGCGCAGGGTTTTGCCGTCCATCGCGGTGATGATGTCGCCGCTTTTGACGCCTGCGGCTTTAAGCGGGCTGAGTGCATGTAAGTCAGCAACCAGTACGCCGCGCGGGGTGGATATGCCAAGGCTTTCGGCGATATCTGCGGTGAGGGCTTGCGCGCTGACGCCCAGCCATGGACGCGTGATGCCCGCGGTTCCGCTTTGTCCCTGTTTTTCGGCGGCAATGATGCTGGCGACCATTTCTGACGGGATGGCAAATCCAATGCCGAGTGATCCGCCATCGCGGGAGTAAATCGCCGTGTTAATGCCGACAACGCCGCCGTCAAGCGCAACCAGCGCACCGCCTGAATTGCCCGGGTTGATGGCCGCATCGGTTTGGATGAAGAAGTTATAATCATTGATGTTCAGGGTTGAGCGTCCTTGTGCGGAGACAATGCCACTGGTGACGGTTTGTCCAACGCCAAAGGGATTGCCGATGGCCAAAACCAAATCGCCAACCTCCAGCGTTTCACTGGACTTCAGGTTTGCAAAGGGGATGGTTTTGTTTTCTGCGTCTGCGATTCGTAAAACAGCAAGGTCTGATGCGTCGTCTTGCAGTTTGAGATCGGCATTAAATTCACGCCCGTCATTTAAGACGACCTTAATTTCAACGGCATCTTTGATGACATGTGCGTTGGTGATGACGATGCCGTCACTTGATACAATCACGCCCGAGCCAAGCGAGTTTTCGACTTGCTGGCGCATGCGGCCAAAAATGCGGTCGTCCATAAACATCGAGAAAAACGGATCGTTGAAAAAGGGGCTGCGCGTGCGCACAGTGACCTCGCGTTTGGCGTAGATGTTTACAACGGCAGGGGCGACTTGTTTGACGATTGGTGCGAAAGACAGGCTGATTTCTTCGCGGGAATTGGGGATTTCCTCTTGCGCAAAACTTGGCAAGGGCGTAAGGCTTAATGCGGCGATGGCGAGTATTAATCTGGCTATCATAGTAAAGAATTTAGGATTACACTTATAAAAAATCAATGTCTGAAACGCGCTTAACTCCCGAAAAAATTACATCCCTTAAGGGGCAAACGAAACTGACTTGCTTAACGGCCTATACGGCGCCGATGGCGCAATTATTGGCGCCGCATGTTGATATGCTGTTGGTGGGCGATAGTGTGGGGATGGTTTTGCACGGGTTTGATAATACGCTGGATGTGACCATGGATATGATGGTGATGCATGGCGCGGCAGTGATGCGCGGTTTGGGTGCGGCGCAAATGCAAAGCTTTGTTATCGTTGATATGCCTTATGGCAGTTATGAAGATAATGCGCAGGATGCTGTGCGTAATGCGAAGCGCCTGATGGATGAGACGGGCGCGCATGCCGTGAAGCTGGAAGGCGGTGTTGATTTATCGGCTGTAATTGGTCAAGTTGTTGCGGCGGGCGTGCCTGTGATGGGGCATATTGGCCTTCAGCCGCAATCTGTGATTAAGGAAGGCGGCTATAAGATTAAGGGCAAAGATCAGGCGGGTATTGAGAAGTTGATCGCGGATGCCAAGGCGGTAGAAGCCGCGGGTGCCTTTGCGTTGGTTCTTGAAGGGACGTTGCCTGAGGCTGCGCGCGCAGTGACGCAGGCGATTGATATTCCTGTGATCGGCATCGGCGCTGCCGTGGAATGTGACGGTCAGGTTTTGGTGTGTGATGATATGCTTGGGATGCATCATGGGCATGTGCCAAAGTTTGTAAAACAGTACACAAAACTCGCGCCTGAAATTGAGCGCGCGGCGCAAAATTTTTCTGATGAGGTGCGCTCGGGCGCGTTTCCATCCGAAGATTATGTTTATGGCGTTAAAAAGGCGGGGTAGGGCGTATGCACCGATTTTCAGTAAAAGATGATTTGCAGGCGCAGGTGGCTGCGTGGAAGGCTGCGGGTGAAAAGGTTGCCTTTGTTCCCACGATGGGCGCGCTGCATGAAGGGCATTTGTCATTGGTGGCGCTGGCGCGTACGCATGCGCAGCGCGTGGTCGTGAGTGTCTATGTCAACCCAACACAATTTGCGCCGCATGAAGATTTTGACAGTTATCCGCGCGATGTTAACGGCGATGCGGCGAAGCTTGCCTCTGCTGGTGTGGATGCGCTTTATACGCCAGATGCGGCGCAGATGTATCCGGGCGGGGATATGCAATCCCCTGTGCAGGCAGGCACGGCGGCGGCGGGTCTGGAAACGGATTTTCGTCCGCATTTCTTTGAGGGTGTAGTGAATGTTGTTTACCGCCTGTTTGATCATGTGAAGCCTGATGTGGCTGTTTTTGGTGAAAAAGATTTTCAGCAATTACAGGTGATTTCTGAGATGGTCGCGGCGCAGTCATTGCCGATTACGATTGTTGGCGCGCCGATTGCGCGTGATCCATCTGGTCTTGCGCTATCTTCGCGCAATGCGTATCTGAGCGAGGATGAACTGGTCGTTGCGCGTCAGTTGAACGTGATTTTGCGGCGCGTTGCATCAGGCGATATTGATGAGGCGCAAGCCAGTGAGGCGTTGATTGAGGCAGGTTTTGCCAAGGTTGATTATGTCGCGCAGCGCTGGGGGCGCGTACTGGGCGCGGCTTGGCTGGGTAAGACGCGTTTGATTGATAATCTTTGATTCTTTTTGATTCGTTTTTCCTTCGTATTCCAAATTTTTGTTTCATAAAAAAAACGTTTCCCATAAATTTAATTGATCTTTATCGGCTATGTTGTTGTTTGTTTTGTCTTTTTTTCTTGAGGGGCTAAGGGATTCTTTTTGCTTGGTTTTTAAGGTATACTGATTTGGTTACATTTTGGTTTGGGGCGTTAAGATTACAGTAAGTAATTTCATGTATTCTGTTTCAATGGGAGCAGGCCTTTCCAAAATTTTAAGCCGATGAGTGTGAGGATACCGACAATCGTGAGTGAAGAATATCAAACAACTTTAAATACTGATTTACCGCCTGGTTGCGGGTGTGCGGCCTGCCGCGATACTGACGGCAGTAACGATCTTTACCTGTCTGATGGCTCCTCTTATACATCGGAATATGCGGCAAGCTCGGGCGATCCTGAGGCTGCGTCTACGGTTACGGATGCCAATACATTGATCGATGGACGCGAATGGGGTGAAGGCGGCGGCGTTGGCGTTGAGATTACCTTTAGTTTCCCATCGTCTACGCCATCGTATTATTCTGGTGGAGCAACCGAGCAAACGAATTTTCAGGCATTTACTTCAGCGATGCAATCGGCCACGCGCGCGATTTTCGATATGATTGAAAGCTTTACCGATTTGACCTTTACGGAAACGACAGGTGAAAACGGTGATATTACTTTAGCACAGGCGCAACTAGACGAAGGCGTTGGTGCATGGGCATATTATCCGGATCAAGGTGATTTCAGTGGTGATGTTTGGACAAATACGCGTTATGCGTCAGATACGCAGGATGTTACGCTGGGTGATTATGGCTTTTATACGTTGATGCATGAAATTGGCCATGCGCTCGGGCTGCAGCATTCATTTGATGCAGGGCTGACTGGCGCCGAAAATACCGAGCAATACACCGTGATGGCTTATGACTGGTCAACGTGGGGCAGTGTCTATGCGCAAAGTTATATGCTCTATGATATTGCGGCGTTGCAAACATTGTATGGGTCTAATGATGCGTATAATACAGGGGACACCACATATACGCTTGAGGCGGATGTTGCGCAGACAATTTGGGATGCTGGCGGAACAGATACGCTGGATGCTACGGGGATTAGCGGCGCAGTGACGATTGATCTGGACGCGGGTGATTATAGTTCGGTTGGTATGACCGATAACTTGGCGATTGCCTATGGCGTTGAAATTGAAAATGCGATTACTGGGGCGGGCAATGATACAATTTATACCAATGCCTATGATAACAATATTCAATCGGGTAATGGTGCAGATACAATTTATGGATCGGCTGGTGACGATATCCTGGATGGTCAAGGTGGTTCATCCGACACGGTGAATTACAGTTATAGTTTATCCGATTTTATTTTTACGTTCGTTAATGCATCGCAAGTGAATTTGCTTCATACCTCGGAGGGGTGGGGCGATATTTTGTATAATTTTGAGACATATGTCTTTAATGGATCGTCTTATACACGTTCGGAACTGCAGGCCAGTGCGACAACGGGTTCACTGGATTCGATTGATGTGCGTTTTGAATGGAATGGCGGCAGTGACCGCTATACTTATCGCGGGGATCAGGTCGAAAGTGTTGCGTTTTCAGGAACGCAATTGGGCTATAACGGTGGATCGAGTGATCTGTTGAGCTTTGACCGCAGTGGAAGTGGCCTTGATGTGACATTTGGTAATAGTGATGCGCCGTCTGTTGTGCGTTTGACGGGGACGTCTTCGGGTGAAACAATTAATTTAACAGGCACTGTTAGCGGGTATAGTTCGTTTGTATATCTGGGGGATGGTGATGATACGCTGAATGCCAGCGTTGCAGGAAATAATCAGCTTTATGGTGAAGGCGGCGCGGATACGATTAATGGGTCATCTGGCGCGGATCGTATCTTTGGCGGCGCAGGCGGGGATACATTAACTGGTAATGCTGGCGCAGATCGCATTTGGGGCGGTGATGATAACGATACTTTGTATGGTAGCGCCGGCAATGATGAGCTATATGGCGATGGCGGTAATGATATCCTAAACGGCGGTGATGATGATGATACGCTGTTTGGTGGTAGTGGTTTAGATACGCTTAATGGCGATGATGGCAGTGATATTTTGCACGGTGAATTGGGCGTGGATACGCTTAATGGTGGTGCAGGCGATGATAGTCTTTATGGTGGCGATGGTGATGACATTTTAAATGGTGATGCGGGCAGTGATGTGATCTTTGGCCATGCTGGAGATGATACCATTAATGGCGGTGATGATGATGATACGCTGTATGGTCTTGATGACAATGACACCATTAATGGCGATGCAGGCGTAGACCGCCTGTATGGCGGCGTCGGTGATGACATTATGGATGGCGGCACTGAAGATGATCGTTTGTGGGGTGGTCTTGGTGGAGACACACTTAGCGGCGGCACGGGTGACGATCTGCTTTATGGTGAAGACGGTATTGATACACTCAATGGCGATGCGGGGAATGACGTTCTATTTGGCGGTATTGATGGCGATACGCTTAACGGCGGTGCGGACAATGATATTCTCTACGGCGAAGATGGTGATGATACGTTGAACGGCGGTTTAGGTGAGGATAGACTGTTTGGGGCTGATGGTGCGGACACGATGAATGGTGATGCAGGCAGTGATATTCTTTATGGCGGTGCCGGCGCGGATATCATGGATGGCGGCGATGATAATGATCGCTTGTGGGGCGGTCTTGCAGGGGACACAGTAAGTGGCGGCGCAGGTAATGATTACCTTTATGGCGAGGATGGTGTTGATACGCTGAACGGGGATGCTGGCGATGATGTTCTATTTGGCGGCATTGATGGCGATACGCTCAATGGTGGGGATGATAATGATATCCTCTATGGTGAAGACGGTGATGATACGCTGAACGGTGATGCGGGCAGTGATAAAATTTTTGGCGGCGCAGGTATCGACACGGCAGATGGTGGTGCAGGTAATGACCGCATTTATGGTGATGCGGGGAATGATGTTTTATCTGGCGGCGCGGGTGATGATATCCTTTATGGTGGCGTGGATGATGATACGCTCAATGGCGGTGATGATAATGATATCCTCTACGGTGAAGATGGTATTGATACGATCAATGGTGATGCAGGGGATGATATTCTTTATGGCGGCATAGGGTCGGATATCATGGATGGCGGCGACGATAATGATGTTCTGTACGGCGATGGCGGCGGAGATGAACTTCGCGGCGGCGCGGGGAATGATTATCTGTATGGCGGCGGCGGCCTCGATGATTTGTATGGCGGTGATGGTGATGATTATCTGTTTGGCGAAAATAATCCAGATGCGCTTTATGGTGGGGCGGGGTCTGACCGCCTTTATGGAGGAAGCTCGTCGGACTTTTTACATGGTGGTGCAGGCATAGATTTCTTATCTGGCGGCAGTCACGCGGATACATATTATTTTGATGCGCTTGATGGGTCTGTTGACCGGATTTTGGATTTTACACGAGGATCTGGATCGAGCGGTGATATCATTAACATTACCGATTTGTTGACGGGCTTTGATACGGGTAGTGATGATATTAATGACTTTGTTCAGTTGGTTTATTACTCGTCTGTGCGTACGGATATTATGGTTGATGCAGATGGGGCAGGGGGCGATTGGGTGACCTTTGCGATGATGCGCGAGGACTGGAGCGGCGTTACTGTGGATCAGCTTTATGCCGATGGTAATTTGGTCGTTGATAATTCGATAGTGATCCCTGTTTAATCTTTAGGCGTTTTCTCTTTCAAAATAAGTGATGTTGATATCGCTGCCTGTAGCGGTGTTTTGACCGATAGCTGGTGTAGAAGAGCCGTTTCCGCGTTCATGTTGTAGGGGCAATGCGCCTGAACCATGTACTGTGTTTATGGCGGTGCCGTCTAGGTCTTCGATTTTTATGCTGACATCTTTTGAGCTGCTGGTGTTGTTGACATGTATGTCGTGAAAGTAAAAGCCATTGAGGGCAGTTCCGATGATGGCATAGTTGCTGCAATCGCCATAAATGTGGTGACAGTAAGATTGGCTATTTATGGCTAAATTTGTGTCGGTAACAAGGCTCCAACTGCTTTCATCCCATTGCTTGAAAAAGTCGGCAATTTGCCCTGTGCAGTTTTCGGCTACGCAGTATTCAATTGAACAGTTTTCGATGACTGAGATATGCTCGAAAGCATCTTCTGTACATTCGGTAACGTAGCAATACCGAAAGGCAGTGTTTTTCGCGCGCGCGGATTCTAAGCATTCATTGCCTGCGCCTGAGCCGCTTTGTTTGGTCATTTTTAAATATTGCACGGTTGTGTTTTCAATTTTAATCGTGCTGTCGGTATCATCGCTGATTAGGTAGATTAAGCGATATCCGCTGCCGGTGCTGGCGTTATGGTGGACGGTGCCGTGCTGTATGGTTGTGCCGTTTAGGGCGCTGAGTAAAATGGCTTCTTGCGCTGTATTTTGAATATCGAAATAGGTCACGATTATGGATTTTTGCGCGGCGGGTGCGATGGTATCTGACATCATGTGCGCCATGCCGCCATTGATTTTTATGTGAGAGAAGGTAGATCCGTCCTGACATGCGATGATTTGGAAGAGACTGTCGATTGTGACGGGCGTCATGCTTGCCTGATTTTCAATATGGGCGGCGTTGATTATTAAATCAGGGCTGTTAAAGAAAAAGACGTCACAGCCTGATGCCCAATTTGTGCTGTTATTGCTAATATAAATATTTGTGAGTGTCAGTGAGCCTTGCGCAGTTGTCGCCGTGACATAGCCTGCGTATGAATTGCACCCTGATAGTTCACATTCTTTTAGTGTGATATGTCCGCTTGTGTGTAAGAAGAGCTCTCCATTGGCGGCAGTGTTGTAAAACAAGCAGTGTTCGAATGTGATTGTGCCGCTTCCCCATGTGTCGAACCATAAATTTTGTGATGTCCAATCGTAAAAGCGGCAATTTATAAACTTCACGTGATAATTCGCATCTGGATCATTAAAGCGCAGCGCCCAGTTGATGCTTTGCTGTCCATCATAATTAAGGTTTTCAATGATATAGGGGGCGGCCTGTGTGCCGCTGCTGGCTAGGTTTTGGATGTGCGTTTCGGATGTGATGTGCGTTTTTGATGCGGTGATCAGGATTGTGTCATCGATCAGGCCAGGTGTGATACCTGTTTCGATGCCTGCGATCTCGCCAGCGGGGATGCCTGCTTGCGCCTTGATATTATGGGCGAGGCTTTGATTGCGATAGTGATAGGGCAGCGCGTCCTTTAACGGGAAGGGAGCGCGCAGGGAAAGTTGTAATTTATCATATGCAGGCACGCGCATAGGTGCCTGTGCACAATTGAGTGACAGTCTCATGGTGTTTCCTTTGAAAAATATGCTAATAATGGGAATATAGTTTAAGGAATATAATCCTAAATCGGTACGTTTGTCAAGGTTAAACTTCGTTGCGTACGGTCGGGGTCAGTAGTCTGCCCCATCTTGCCTGCGTGAGGAATTGGAAGATAAACAATGGAATGACAAAGAAAATGTAATTGATGAAAATCCCGTTATTGATGCCCGTAGGGGAAACAACATACAAAATCAGAATATAAGAAATATACGTAGAAAATGGATCGCGCGTCATTTGGCTGTATTTGGCTTGTATTTGACGCAGCAGCCATCCTGTTAAAAAACCACCAGTTATCACGCCCAGCCATCCAAAACTGGAAAACCATTGGTTATAGGCAAATACAGGCCAGCCCCCGCGGCTTCCAGGGAGGAGGCTTTCTTTGAAATCACCGCCTGCGGTAATTTGTACGGGTTTATCTGGCCATAAAAAGCGCGGCACAACGCCGGCAAGACCGTTGGCAAAAGTTTCGCCAGTTTCTTCGTCGTGGAGTGTTCCAAGTGTGTCGATAAAGATGAGGTTTCCATCCATCACGTCGAAATGCAGCGCGCCGTAAAGATAGCTAATTGGGTCTTTGATGCTGGCTTCTTTCACGAAGATGATGCGTGTGAATTGTAATGATAATACTAGAACGACCAGTGCAAGGCAGGTCAGTGATATAAATTGCATGGGCTTTTTCGTGGCGCACACCGCATAGGCAATCGCCATGAAGGCCAGTGGCCAAATGATAAACCCTTTACCGCCCATGATGAACGAGAAAAACAGGTTCAGGATCAAGAGCACGGCAATAAGGCCAATGAATTTTGTGTCAATGTGCGCGCCGCGCCTTTTGCGTACGATTAGATCGACGATGTAGGCGCTGCTGAGTAGGGTGGCGAATTGGATGAATTTTTTAAGGACGTTCAGCCCTTCGTAAAAATCAAGGTTACGCACGAGGTTAATGGCTTCGAAGATATCGCCTGTTTGTTGAATGGGTATCCATGCCACGATAAAGGCGCAAATCGTTAAGGTGATAATGCCTGCAAGGATAAGGAGATCTGATTTTGGGGCGCTGTAATCCGGGAAGAGGGATTGTCCAAACCTAACGCGGTTGAAAACAATATATCCAAGATAGGTAAAAACCATAAAGACCATAAAGATCAACGCCATTTCCACCATGGCCGAGCTATGGCGGACATTGTCGAAAAAGGCGCTTTCGCCGCTGAACCCGAAGAGATAAAAAATGCTTGGCAGGTGACGATAAGCAACAAAACACAGGAAAAAACCCATGGCGTCAAAGGGGCGTTTGGCAACGACCAAAAAGCCGAAACCAACAACACATATCACCGTAATAAAGAGCATAATCTCATGCATGGTGGCATGATTTTATCAACTTACTTTGTTTTTTATAAGGCTAAAGAAGTGTAAGACGGACTTTATGCGGATAAAAATGTAGGCGCAGCAGATGGCGGCGCAAGCACTGGCGGCGATAAGGGCGCTGGTGTTTGTATGGGTGAAGGCAATGATGGTGCACGTAGTCAATATCAGGGTGAGTATTTCTGGCCATGCGATCAGTGCGTATGTGTTTTTCTTTTTGATGATAGTTGTGATGCTGAGCATGGTAATCAGGACGGCAATGTTGGTTGCATACGCCGCGCCAATGCCTTGATATTCTGGCACAAGATATATAAACCCGATCAGCAATGTGACAAAACTGACAGTATGGGTGATAAGTGCCCATCCAGCGTGGCCAGCCATGGCGATAAAGCCGCCCGCATCACCAAAGGCCGCGCGAAGAAGGCTCGCGATCGAAAGTAAAATGAGGATATCGTATGTTTGCTGTCCATAGTCACCGAACTGCGCGAGGACAGGTTTGCTGAAGAGGATAAATGCGATAATGCCACATAATGTCGCGCAGAGCATCAGCGCCTGATTGGTGCGATACTCATCGATAAGCGCCGTGCGGTTGTTTTGTTTTAGGTGCGCGCGAATACGCGGGGTCAATAATTGCACCAGTGCATTTTTCGGGATAAGCAATAATTGACCGAAGCGCGATGCAATCGCAAAGTCAGCGGTCAGCGCCGTGCTAGCCAGTGCGCCGGATAGGACGATAACTAAATTGCGCGTAGATTTATTAACCAGTTGACCAAATCCTGATTGGGCGGCGTATTTGACATCCCACGCGGAAAAGACGCGCCAGTTCAGCGATGGGCGCAGCGGCGTTTGAATATACAGCGCTGCAAATGGTATTAAGTACGATGCAATAAAGGCGCATCCAACCCACGTGAACAGATGACTTGAATGCGTGATAAAGCCAAGGCTGGCTAGTGCGGCAATGCGCAGGATAGAAGGCAATATCTCATTATAGAGCGTGAGCTTATCAATATTTTGTAAGGCGCGATGCCAGCTGGTGAGTACCATATTGATGGTGAAGGCGGGGATGAAACCTGCCATGGCGGCGAACCATAGGCTTAGATCGGGTTTGTTGAAAAGGCCTGCCAAAAAGGGCGCGCCGACAAAACACAGTATGCCGATTGCTGCGCTGATGACGCATGATAGCCCCATGCCAGCGCGCGCAATAGGGTGGGGGATGTCTGTTTTGGCTGTGCTTTCATCGCTTGGAACGTGATATAAAATGCAACTTTGGAACAGGGTTGATAAGGTTGCGGCGATAATCTGGTACAGCGAAAAGACAATCATGAACGCGCCAAAGTCGTCTTTGCTCATGATCAGGTTGAGTTGCCAAATTGTAATGACGCCCGATACTGCCAAAAAGATTTTGGCAATGCCCGCAAAGGCCGTGGATTTGAAATAGAGGTTACGAAGGGCGCTGGGCATGTTTTGTATGGAGCGGGTCTATGTGTCTGTTGTTCGGGGGCTTTATTCTTTTCCTATTTTAAAATACAATGGTTTCAAATACTAACGGAAAATTTAGGCCTTATCATTTTATATGCCCAGCAGGGAATCTTCGCAATTTGTACCTGACTTTTTAATCGCTGGCGCGACGCGCTGCGGCACGACCAGTTTGCATGAAGCGCTGGCGGCGCATTCTGGTGTGTGCGTTCCGCGTAAAAAGGAAGTGAAGTATTTTTATGACGATGCGCAGTACAAGCGCGGCGGTGCATATTACGCAACACATTTTTCGCATCGTGAAGACGGGCAAATTTGTGGCGAGGTTTGTCCGCTTTATTTCGAAAAAGGATTTGTCTTAACGCAAGATGGTCCTTCGTCATGGGTGCCAGAAGATGACTGCGCCGCGCGCATTCATCGTGACTATCCTGATGTGTCGTTGTTGTTTAGTTTGCGTGATCCTATTCAGCGCGCGCATTCGATTTTTTGGAAGAATAAATGGCAAGGACGTGAAACGGCAGATGACTTTGCGCAAGCCGTAGATGAAGAATTAATCGGTAAACGCAAGCCAGAGGAAACGCCGTTTTGCTTTGTGTGGCGTAACCGTTATCACATTCATCTTGAGCGCTGGTTAGAGCTATTCCCCAAGGAACAGTTACATGTTTTGCTGTTTGAGGAGTGGGTTAAAAATCCGCAAATTGCGGTTGATGCGTTTCAATCTGTTATGGATTTGCCTGCTGATCCGCAGTGGGGGGCGCACTGCTTTGTCAAAAGCAATGAGGGTCGCAAGTTATCCCATCCTGCGCTGCGATCTATTTCTGCGATCGGGGATAAAATACCACTAGTGCGCAGCTTTACCAGGCGCTTTTTAACGCAGCCCGGATATCCGCCGATTGATCCGCATGTATATGCGCGCCTGCAAGAAGAGTTTCGTGAGGATGTTACATTTTTAGAAACATTCTTGGGGCGCGGAATTGATGTCTGGTTGAAGGGCGTGTAGTATATGTATATTCGGCGTTTTTCTTGGCGCTGATTTCTTTGTTTTGCCATGCATTCGCCAGGGCATTTTCTTTGCCGCATTAAGGGAAAATAGTCGTGAAAGACCGTGTAGAGTTTTTTTATTTAGGCCCGCCCAAAAGTGCCTCAACATGGACGTATTTCTGCCTTGCAGATCATCCTGAAATTAATGCTTCCTCGCGCGGGGAACCTTGCTTTTTCGATCAGCATTTTCATGAAGGTTTATCATGGTTTGATGGGTTGTATGATGCAGGCCATGATGGGGTGCGCATGGATTGTACGCCTGGATATATTTATAATATCAACGCGCTAGAGCGCATTAAGAATTATAACCCTGATGCGAGGCTTGCCTTTGCTTTGCGTCATCCGGTTGAGCGCACATTTTCGGCGTATTGGCATGTGCGCAAGCGCCGTGATGTTGTGTGGACATTGGATGAGGTTTTTGACAATCATGCGGCGTGGCGCCTATGGGTTGATAGCAGTATGATATCGGCGGGCGTTGAATATTTGCTAGCGAATTTTCCGCGTGAGAATATTCACTTTTTCATGTTTGACGATTTGAAGGCACAAGGGCTTGAGACTGTTCAAAATCTTTACCGCTTTATTGGTGTGGATGACGGGTTTGTTCCGCCGTCCTTGACAAAGCGCATTAATGTGGCTGCGCCGCGGCCAACATTGCAGCACAAGGTGCGCCATAAACTGGCCGGTGTTTTGATGGGTGATAAGCTGCACCAGCGTGATGCGCAATTTAATGGGTTTGAACGCTGGCTGTCGGGTAAGGGCGAGTATCTTGAGGGGATGAAGCCTGAACTGCGCGCGGCGCTATTGCAGGCGTTTCTTCCTGAAATTGATAAGTTAGAGCGTCTTTTAAACGTCGATTTATCACACTGGCGGGGGCATAATGATGCTGAAAAAACTGGCGCTTAGGCTTTTTTATATTGTGCGTCGTGGCTCGCGTATATTGCGCTCAGCCAAGTGGCATATGCTTGTTGCACAATGCGGTAAGCGCTTTTGGGTGTTTGGACGCATTCGTATGGACATGCCTGAAAAGATTTATATCGGTGATCGCGTTAGTTTGAACGATGGCGTGTTTTTAATTGGCCGTGATGAGATACGCCTTGGTCATGGCGTGACATTGTCGCCGCATGTATTGGTGACCTCGGCCAGTATGGATGTGCATCAAGGCTTGCCGCCATATCCGCGTGCCACAGGGCCGGTTGTGCTGGAAGACGGCGTTTGGGTTGGCGCGGGGGCGATTGTTTTACCAGGTGTCACGATAGGCAGAAATGCCGTTATCGCCGCAGGGTCTGTGGTCAATAAAGACGTGCCAGCAGGGCATCTTTATGGCGGTGTTCCCGCAAAAATGATTAAGAAAATTCACGATAAGGACGCGGCATAGTATGGGCGTAAAACTGGATCATGTGCGTGACTTACATGGTGATCCGGCCTCGCCGATGAAGTGGCCAAATTCTGCCGCGGTGTTTAATGATGGCCGCATTGCGGTTGCGGATAGTGGCCATAACCGCGCCACGGTTTTAACGCCTGACGGTGATATGATCTGGCAGGGCGGGCAGCAAGGATTTTCAACGGGTGACCTGCGCGAGCCGATCTATGTCTTTGTTACGCCAGATCAATATTTATTGGTTTCTGATTGGCACAATCATCGCTTTTGCGTGTATCGTCCAGACTTATCCGTGTCTCATGTTTTGGGGCATCTTGGGCGTTTGTCGCCCGTGCGCGGCGTGCGTGATGGCGTGCGTTTATGTTTATCGTTTTTGAGTAATTTGGCCATCGAATATGTGGGGGCGCCTTATTATTTTACGCCCTCTAAAATGAAAAATGGCCGCCCTGAAAAGCCTAAACGATCACTGAAAATGTTGATCTGGGGTATGTGGCATTATGCGCGCAACTGGCCAGAATTAAAGGCGATTTTTACAGATACGCGCACCGCAATGATGAAACCTAATGGCGCCGTTTTTCGTGATGGTCATTTGATTGTTGCACAAAAAGGACATCAATGTTTATCCGAATATAAGGTCGCGAATGACTGGCGTGATTTGGACTTGGTGCGTCATGTTAAAGACTTTAATGGCGGCGATACATTTTTGCGTCTTTGTAATATGAGCCAAGATCCGCAAGACCGCATTTATGTGTGTGATCAAAAACGATGGCGCATTGTCGTGTTTGATAAGGACTTGAATTATCACTCAGAAATAACGTTCGCGGATGATGGGCGCTATCCCGATGGGCCGTTTAGCTGCGCTGTGTTAAATGCGGATTACATTGCTGTGGCGATTGGTTTTAAGGTCGAGGTGCGCGCCCTGGACGGCGGGCAGGTTGTTGCCGAGTTGGATGGCTTTGGCGAAACGCACGGCATAACGTGGGATGAGGCGCGTCAATATTTGTATTTTGTTGATCGCAGTGAATCGTGCTTGCGTCAAATCAAAGTGACCTTTGGGGAGGAGCGCTAATGTGCGGGATCTTTGGTCAGCTTAAATTAGGTGGTTTTTCCCAAGAAGAGGCGCGCCGCGCACTCAACAGTCTTGCACACCGTGGCCCTGATCAGTGGAGTGACTGGGACGATGAGCATGTTTATTGCGGTCATCGCCGCCTGAGTATCATGGATCTTAGCGAAGCAGGCCGTCAGCCGATGATTGGCCATGGCGTGATTTTGACGGTCAATGGTGAGATTTGGAATTTTATGGAACTGCGCGAAGAGCTGATTGCGCAAGGGTATAAATTTAATAGCCAGTCCGATAGCGAAGTTCTTCTTCACGGGTATCATGCGTGGGGTTGGGATCGTCTTCTTGAGCGTATTGATGGCATGTATGCTTTCAGTATCTATGATACGAATTTGGGTAAATTATGCATTGCGCGTGATCGCTTTGGTATTAAACCGCTTTATTACGCGGCGGGAAATTTTGGGTTTGGATATGCGTCTGAGGTGAAAGCGCTTTTTGAATGGCGCGATGAATTGCGCTGTTTTTCCTTGAACGGGGTGCGTGATTGGCTCCTGTACAGAGGGGGGCAATCAGGCCTGACGCCCTATTATCAAATTGTAAAATTACTGCCGGGACATTCGATCTGCGTTGATGTGCGAAGTGGTGATGTTGACGTGCGAAAATACTATGACGTGGTTGATCATATTGGCGATAAAAAGTCGGATCCAAATGATTTGCCTGACGTTTTTGAGGAGGCCGTTTCACGCAGGTTGATGGCAGATGTTCCCGTTGGATTGCAGCTTAGCGGCGGGGTGGATTCTTCGTTGGTTGGCCATGCAATGCATAAATTATACGATACGGATCAGATAAATTCTTTTTCTGTTGGTTTTGATGCCGAAAATGAGGCGCATTTATCGGAAGAACCGTTTGCGCGCTATGTCGCCGATAAATATGGTTTTACGCATCATCAGTATAATATTAACCGCAAGATGATCGCCGAAAATTTTGAGCATGTCTTGTGGCTTGCGGATGGGATGCTGGATTATCCTAATACGGTGCCGATTTATTTGTTAAGCCGCTATGCCAAGCAAAATGTTACGGTTCAGTTGACTGGCGAGGGCGCTGATGAGCTGTTTGCAGGGTATACCAAGTTTAAGAAGATGGCTGGTTTGTCGTCTGGTGGTTCCCTTGAGAAAATGATGCCAGATGGTGTGATTGATGCGATTGGGAATATGGATGCACGTGTGGGACGCATGTTGCATTTGCGTAAACACTACACAAAACAAAACGCCGTGATCCTTAATAGCTTGAACAGTTATATATCTGCATCCACAGTTGAGCAAATGTTTGGTCCTCATGAGGGGCATTTGTTGCGCGGCGATACGTGCGCGGCGCTGAAAGAATTTTCATTTTCGCGGCAATTGATTTTGGCTGATCATAAGACATATCTTGTCGCCGTTTTAGAGCGTCAGGATAAATCGTCGATGGGCGCTGCGATCGAAAGTCGCGTTCCATTTTTGGATCGTAATTTGATCGAATGGGCGATGAATTTAGATGAAGATATTTTGTTCGGCGCAGATGAAACGAAAAAGATTTTGAAGGATTATGCAGCCGATATTTTTTCACATGATTTTGCGTACCGTAAAAAAGTTGGTTTTCCTTTGCCGCTTAAAAACTGGATGGAAAGTGATGCTGGTCTGAAGCCGTTTCGGGATAAAATTTATCAAAGCGATTTTTTGCTGAGTGAATATTTTATGCATTATAAGAAAAAATCATTTGATCATATTTTGCTGCATTACGGGGATAGTGAAAGCCAGTGGGTTGAGTATTTCATGATGGTCTTGCGAAGTGCACAGGATGTGTTTGGTATTCGTGAGGTGCGCCCATGAGCAACGTGTCCCGCGCGGATATTTCGTTCTTTTTACACCTTGGGTACTTCCCGGGTTATGCGGATGCGTTGCCACTGGATTACTCGGGGGTTGATCCATCGCGTTATGTGGGGTTGGATGAGCAAGCCCTGATGGATGAGGGGATGCGCCTGTTTCGTAAGGCGATCGAAGATGACTTTGTCACTGGCGCGCGTCATGTTGTGCCGATCAGCGGCGGTTTGGATAGTCGTGCGATTTTATGCGCGCTTCGTGAGTTTACGGATGCGGGCAATATTGAGACATAT
>CEUZ01231708.1_pt1 | contig 21591 bp, 25 predicted proteins | sample 361511 | NCBI WGS metagenome assembly CEUZ01 (sample SAMEA2622822, study PRJEB7988) | marine metagenome | biome: marine biome (ENVO:00000447); feature: surface water layer (ENVO:00002042); material: "saline water (ENVO:00002010), including plankton (ENVO:xxxxxxxx)" | depth 5 m
GGATTTTTATCTCCTAAACTTGCATTTGATATATGATTATATGAAAAGCCTAATTCACTATCGCCTATTAAATCTAGGGAAAGTTGTAATTCGCTTTTAAATTCAACAATATGACCAAGATCTTTGCCATCACCCTCATGGTAAAGACCTGGGGTAAAACTTGGTGTCAAGTTTATGTTTCCAATTTTATATTCCGCTTGAACACCTGTATAAAAATAACTAGCACTATCTGCTGTAATCATCGCACCAGATACGGGGGATAGTTTTCCTAAAAAAGTATCTCTAAAAAGACTTTCATTTTGATGTTGAAATCCTAATATTGTAGATCTTTTACCATCATCACTAAAGTCAAAAGTTCCAGAATAAAAATTTAGTTCATGCTCGTCGATAATATTATTTTTCTTTTTCTCACTTGCGATTGATGAATTAGAAATTAAATATAAAATCGTTATAAAGCAAATTAGTTTTTTATTTTTCATAAATCTTTAAAATTATTTAATCAGTATTTTTTTAACTATTATCGCACCTCCTACAAAAAATAACAAGATTGGCAATACCCATAAAATTAAGGTTTTTTTATTAAACTCGGGATCATAAAGAATCCATTGACCATATTTGTCTTTTAAATAATCATAGATTTCATCCTCTCTAAGACCTTCATTTAATTTTTTATCAATAACTATTTTCATACTTATGGCAAAATCTGATTGAGAATCATATATTGACTGACCCTGACAGATTAAGCACCGAATATTTTTTGAAATTTTATTCTTAATTTTGTTTTGATCTTCACTAGAACTTGCCAAAGAAACTAAAAATATAAAAATCACAAAAAAATAAAAAATAAAACTTTTCATTTAATCAAAGAGTAAATTTCATTCAAGTTATCTTCGTTTAGAGCACCTAAATACTTTTTTATAATCTTTTTGTTATTATCAATTAAAAAAGTTTCGGGAATTCCGTACGCACCGAGTTCTATTGCGGTAGTGCCTGATTTATCATAGAGAATTATTGAAAATGGATTTCCAAAATCATTTAAGAACTTTTTAGCTTTTTTTTTATTATCTCTATAATTAATGCCAATCAATTTTATTGATTTTTTTTTACTTAACTCCATTAATTTTGGATGTTCTACTCTACAAGGTCTACACCAAGCAGCCCAAATATTTACAATATAATATTTATTTCCCGTGAGTATTTCATGAGAATTTTTTTCTGTGTCTGAATAAAAATCCTTAACTATAAAATTATTTATTTTTTTGCCTAAAAGTGAGTTTGGTTTATAAGAATTATCAATCTTTATTCCTTTATAAAAAACAGAAAAACAAAATATAAGAAATATAATTAAAAATAATAATAAAAATTTATTTTTCATATGCTTTTCTTAAAAACGTAAATATACCCCCAATAGAAATTATAATCCCAGACATCCATATCCATATCATAAATGGTTTCACTTGATATCTTACATTAAAAAAATCATTATCATTTACTTTATTCATTACAATAAATTTATCTGAATAAAGGCTAGTTTTAATATCTGCCTCACTTGTGATTGTAATTGGCTGGTTGTATATTCTTATTTCAGGTTTAAGATTTATAACTTCATTTTCAGAATTTTTAATAATAAAATTACCAATCAGACTTTCATAATTTGATCCATTACTTCTTTTCAACGAACTAAAGATTATGCTTCCGTTATTGAAATTATATTTATCTCCAACTTTTAAGTTTGCAGTCACTTCAGTTGAAAAAATACTATTAAGCAGAATACTTAGTACTAGTAAACTAAATCCAAAATGAGAAATGCTTTGGGAAATATTTTTAAATCTGTTAATAAAGAAATCTCTCGCTGTAGTATAAAACAAATAAAATGTTGCTAAAAGAAGAATAGAATTCACTAAGTTTAAGAGACTAAAATTATAATATATAATTAAGCAAAATATTAAAGAAATTAAAAAAGGACCCAGTAATCTATTTTTAACTTTTTTTCTTTCAGACTTAATCCAATTAAGATTTGGGCCTACAGCCATAAATATTAGAAAAGGAATAAGAAATGGAAATAATAACTTATTATAAAAAGGTGGACCTACGGAGATTTTTTCATCAGAAATTATATCTAAAAAAATCGGATATACCGTTCCAATTAATATGACACCTAGAAAATACATTACAAACCAATTATTTATCAGTATTGAAGTTTCTTTACTTAAGAAGAAAAACTTTTGATTTTGAATACTTTCTTCTTTGTGAAATACAAAAAATATTAATAAAGATAGAAAAATTAAAGCAAATAAGAAAATTAAAATAAAAACACCTCGCTCTGGATCATTTGCAAATGTGTGAACTGAATTAAGTATTCCTGATCTAACGAGAAATGTACCTGACATGCTCAATATGAATGTAGAGATTGATAATATGATAACCCACGAATTCAAAAGCAATTTCTTTTCTAATACTATTATGCAGTGTAATAATGCCGTCAAACATAGCCATGGCATCAAAGATACATTTTCAACAGGATCCCAAAACCAAAAACCACCCCATCCAAGCTCATAGTAAGCCCAGATCGAACCAAGCATAATCCCTAATGTTAAAAATACCCAAGATAATAAGACCCAAAATTTTATACTTTGAGCCCAGTGCTTATTAACTTGCCTTTGAATTACAGCTGCAAGAGATGCTGAAAAAATAATTGATGAACCAACATACCCCAAATAAAGTATAGGTGGGTGAATTGCTAATGCAGGATCTTGTAATATAGGATTAAGACCCAATCCTTCCTTTGGAACTGGAAATAGAAAATTAAATGGACTCGAAGTTTTTAGGACAAAAATAAAAAAACCGATAATAATTATTTGTTGAAACAATAACGTGAAAATCTTATATTTTTTTGGCTGATCTTTAGATTGAATAAGAAATAAAAATATAAATAACGTTAAGACCAACAACCACAATAATAAACTCCCTTCATGATTTCCCCATGTCCCCGAAATTTTATAAAAGAGAGGTTTTGAAGTATGAGAATTATTATAAACTGTTTCATTACTAAAGTCTGAAACTATGAATGAAGCTATCAATCCCAAAAAACTTATCGTGACAAATAAAAATTGCAAAAAAGTTATCGAAAAGATTTTACTATCAAATTTTTTTTCATCTTTTAAATTTGTCACTGATAAAGGTATTAAAAGTATTGAGGACAAAAGACCTAAAATTAAACTATAATATCCAATTTGACTGCCAAACAATTTTAATCTCCCAACGCTTCTTTCACTTCAGGTGGCATATAATTTTCATCATGTTTTGCTAAAATTTTAGTTGCATTTAAAAAATTTCTATCTTTCAAGTAACCTTCTGCAACTACACCTTTTCCCTCTGCGAATAAGTTAGGAACAGCGCCAGAGTAGACAACATTTATATCATTCTTAAAATCAGTAATAATAAAATTTACATTTTGAGACTCAATTGATATCGATTTATCTTTAACCATTCCTCCAACTCTAATTTTTTTTTCTTCTATGATGGCTAAACTTTTTATTTCTGAAGGCGAGATAAAATAAACAACATTATCCTCCAAGGATCTTAGAATCAGAAAAACTGTTAAAATAAGGGATGTTAAAATTAAGAATAAAAAAAATATCCTTAACTTAACTTTTTTACCGTACATTTTTCAAGCAAGTTAAATTTTTGAATTTAATGTTCCTATTAATATTTCTCTATTAATATTATTTTTTTTAGCTATCTTAATTTTTTCTAAATCTAAAGTACTAAACTTTATAGCGTATTTTTTTTGCTCATTTACTAATTGTGATTTAGTAATATAAAACAATGTTCCAAATCCAATCAAAGTAAAAATGAACGACGACCAAACATAAAATCCATACCCATTCATAAAAAATATTTCATTAATCATAATCTATCTAAACCTTTATTCTTAATTTTTATCAGTTCCGTATTATATTTCATTAAAAAAATTAATAACGAGAATAGAGCAAATGCCGCAGTCATCAAGCCTAAAGGTATCAACATTGAGGTATGTATTGAAGGTTTAGATAGTAAGTTAATAGAAGATGCCTGATGCAGCGTTGACCACCAATCGACTGAAAACTTTATAATAGGAATATTTATTGTTCCTATAATGGCAATTAAAGAAGTAATTTTAATAACCTTTTCTTTATCTTCATAAATTCTCCATGCAACAATATACATCAAATAAAATATACATAGTATTACCATTGAGGTTATTCTTGCATCCCAGGCCCACCAAGTTCCCCAAGTTGGTTTACCCCAAATCGAACCGGTTACTAAAGCAATAATATTAAATAAAAGACCAGAGGGTGCAAAGCTTTTACTTATTAAAGAAAAATTTTTGTTTTTAAAAATAAAACTTCCTACAGATAAAAAACCTATCAAAGAAAAAACTCCTAAAGAGATCCATGCTGCTGGTACATGTACATACATTATTCTTACTGAGTGACTTTGTTTGTAATCTTCTGGGGAAATGACAAGTGCCTCTAATAGACCTAAAGATAAAACAATTATAAATAAAAAAATAACATATTTTTGCGCTCTAGCTGTTAAATAAAATATCTTGTTAATTTCAAAAAATTTAAACATATCAAAACATTTATAAAATATTTTTCGGATTAATAAAACTGTTTGAAGATATGACCAAGAATGCTGAGGGAGATTATATTAGGGAAACGTTATGCATTCTTGGTCAAAATAGATAATCATTGTAAATGCAAGTTATGACGAAGATTTGAACCAAATATGTTTAAAAAAAGGCTTTGCTAGTTAGATTGTTTAAAATAACTTGATCCTTTTCGCCCTGAGAAAATTTCATTAATTAGAGGATGTTTTATTGGCTCATCAGAGTCATCATTAAGAAGATTTTGCTCTGATACATACGCTTCATAAGTTATCTCATCATTCTCGGCAAGAAGATGATAAAAAGGCTGATCTTTTCTTGGTCTTACGTTTTTAGGGATTGATTGATACCACTCCTCAGAATTGTTAAACTCAAAATCAACATCATAAATAACTCCTCTAAAGTCGAAATGTTTATGTTTGACAATATCCCCAATTGAAAATTTGGCTTTTTGAATACTCATTACTATAAATATGGATATTTAAAAAAAAAAATCAATAAAAAAATATAAAACTTTAATTAATCTGTTAATATCTTTATAGTGAATAAATCATTTGTCAAATTTGTCACAGACTTTGGTCCATTATTAATTTTTTTATTTGTCTATTATAATAGTGATAAAAATTTAAAAATTGCAATCCCTCCTTTTATAATTGCTACTTTAATTGCTTTGGCTGTAATTTGGCTTTTAGAAAAAAAAATTCCAATGGTTCCACTCATGAGTGGTTTTTTCATTACTGTATTTGGAGGTTTAACTATTTACTTTAATAATCCAGTTTTTATTTATGTAAAACCAACTATTATAAATATTCTTTTTGCAGTAGCACTGATGTTCGGAAAATTTTTTACACAAGAGCCTTTGTTGAAAAAAATGTTAGGAAAATCTATTTCCCTGTCTAATATTGGATGGGATTTACTTAATATAAGATGGATTTATTTTTTCTTGGCAATTGCTATTTTAAATGAAGTTATATGGAGAACTCAATCAGAGGAATTTTGGGTAAATTTTAAAGTTTGGGGGATCCTACCAATTACTTTTATTTTTACAGCTTTTCAAATTCCATTAATAAATAAACATAAAATCAATGAATAAAAATTTACGCTTAGTAGTTAATAATGTTCAGAACCACAGGGATCAAAACTTCTTTTTTGAAAAAAATGAGCTTAAAATAATTTTAAATCTATACGCAAAAATGGTATCAGATGGTTCATTAAAAGATTATGGTTTAAATATATCAAACAAACAAGTTGGATTTAGTTTTTTTAAAAATACCGCTGAAAATGCTTCATGTAGAATTTGTAAGAACTTTAATCCAGCTAATAAGAATTTAAAGTTTTTGATTACAGATTCTAGGGGAAGAATACTTAAAAATTCTGAAAATTTGAATTATCTTTTAAAAAATTTTAATTGGAAAAAACTTTCAGCTTAATTATCTTCTTTGACCAAAAAGTCTTAAAAGCATTATAAATAAATTTATAAAGTCCAGGTAAAGAGTTAAAGCACCCATAACTGCTTTCTTACCAATTACTTCTCCAGAGTCTGATGATGCGTACATGTTTTTTATCTTTTGGGTATCATAAGCTGTAAGACCTACAAAAATTAGTACACCTAAAATCGAAACAACAAAATACATCATAGCAGATTTTAAAAAAATATTTACTAAAGAAGCTATAATAATTCCTATCAATCCCATCATTAAAAAAGATCCCAGTTTTGTTAAGTCTCTTTTGGTAGTATAACCATAAAGACTCATAGCACCGAACGTTGCCGAAGTTATGAAAAAAACTCTAGCTACACTGACACCAGTGTAAACTAGTAGTATCCAAGACAATGACAGACCCATTAATGCAGCAAATATCCAAAAAACTGTTTGTGCTTTTGAGGAACTCATTTTATTAATGCCGAAACTCATATAAAAAACTATTCCGAGTGGAGCTAACATCACTATCCATTTTAAACCAGAAAAAAACAGGGCATTTCCAAGACTTGTAAATCCAGAAATTGCGCCTTGAGAGTCTGTTACAACAGAAAGCTTAAATGATAATAAGGCAATAATACCAGTTAATAACACTCCAGTTGCCATGTAATTATATACCTTAAGCATATATGACCTAAGGCCTTCATCCCATACAACTGTTTTCTTAGCCGTTGTTGATTGAAAAATGTTTTGTCTGTTAAAATCCATTTAATATATATAATAATATTTTTTTGTATTTTCAAGAGATCAATAATAAATATTAAACTTAATGAATTATAAGAAATTAGGCAACTCTGACTTAAAAGTAAGCACAATTTGCTTAGGTACGATGACTTGGGGAGAACAAAACACTCAAGATGAGGGTTTTAAGCAAATGGACTATGCTTTAGATAGTGGCGTTAACTTTTGGGATACTGCTGAAATTTATTCAATTCCACCTAAAGCTGCAACATTTGGACACACAGAGATAATTATCGGTAATTGGTTTAAAAAAAAAAACAAAAGAGACAAAGTTATTTTAGCCACAAAAGTCTCGGGACCGATGAGATCTTATGTGAGAGGTGGGGGAAATCAATTTGATATAAAAAATATCACTTTAGCAATTGAGGGGAGTCTTAAAAGATTACAAACAGATTATATTGATTTATATCAATTACATTGGCCAGAGCGAAATACAAACATGTTTGGAAGATTAGGGTACGAACACAACGATAACGATGATTGGAATAAATTTGAAGATGTTTTGGAAAATTTACAAAAATTTATTAAAGAAGGGAAAATTCGTTATGTTGGGCTGTCAAATGAGACTCCGTGGGGTGCATCTGAATTTTTAAAAATATCAAAACAAAGAGACCTTCCAAGAATGATGTCGATCCAAAATCCTTATAATTTGTTAAACAGATCTTACGAGGTTGGATTAGCAGAAATTTCAATTAGAGAACAAATTGGATTGCTTGCGTATTCACCCCTGGCAATTGGATACTTAACAGGAAAATATAGAAAAAATGCGAGACCAAAAAAATCTAGGTTAGCAGTTGATAGTGACTTTTGGACTAGATATAACAAGCCAAATACTGAAAGAGCCGTAGAGGAATATTACAAAATTTCAAAAAAATATAATATTGATTTTTCCCAAATGTCGCTGAAATTTTGTGAAATTCAACCATTTATGACCAGTGTAATCATTGGTGCAACGACAATGGAGCAGTTGAAATCGAACATAGAAAGTGTAAATGTGCATTTATCAAATGAAATTATTAAAGAAATTAACGAAATACAAAAAATTTATCCAAACCCATGTCCATAATTAAAAAAATTTTTATTACAATTATTTTAAGTTTATTCATCAATAACTATTCTATCGCTCAAGAAGTAAAAAAAGTTGGAAAATTTAAAGATTGGGAAGTAATGATCATAAAAGAAGATAATCAAAAAATATGCTTTGCTCAATCAACTCCAGTTCTGCAGGCTCCGAAAACATATCAACGTGATGCTCGCTTATTTGTTACATTCAGACCAGGGGAAAAGGTGTCAGATGAAATAAGTATTACTGCTGGTTATAATTTTAATACAAAAAATTCTATTTTAGCAAAGTCTGGAAAAAATAAATATAAATTTGATATTGCGCAGGAAAGTTTTGCGTGGATGGCTGATAACAAACAAGAAAAAAAAATGATCAGAACTATGAAAAAAGGATCCAGGATTATGATATCTGGATATAATCTTAAAGGTTCTCAAACGATTGACCATTACTCTTTACTTGGGTTCACAAAGGCTTATGGAACAGCAAAAAAAAGCTGTAGCAGTTAAAAATAATGAATTCAAAAAAAAAGATTGTGCTCGCATATTCGGGTGGGCTAGATACATCTATTATTTTAAAATGGCTTCAGAAAAATTATGACTCTGAAATAATTTGTTATACTGCAGATATAGGTCAAAAAATTGACAGAAAAAAAATTTATAAAAACGCAAAAAAATTAGGTGTCAAAAAAATAATTATAGAAAACCTTAAAAATATCTTTGTTAAGAATTTCGTTTATCCAATGATTAGAGGACATGCAAAATACGAAGGTATTTATTTGTTAGGAACATCAATCGCTAGACCATTAATTGCTAAAAGACAAATATTTATTGCAAAAAAATTTGGAGCTTATGCAGTTTCTCATGGGTCTACAGGCAAAGGAAATGATCAAGTTAGATTTGAATTAGGTTATCATTACTTTGGTCCAAAAATAAAAATTATCGCACCATGGAGAGAATGGAAATTAAAATCTAGATCCGATTTAATCAGATATGCAAAAAAAAATAATATTGAAATTCCAAAGGATAAAAAAGGATCATCTCCATTTTCTATAGATGATAATTTATATCACACATCAACTGAGGGAAAAGTTTTAGAAGATCCCAAAAATCCTGCTCCAGAATTTATATTTCAAAGAAGTATATCTCCTGAAAAAGCTCCAAATAAAATATCGACTATTAGGATTAATTTCAAAAACGGTGATGCTAATATGTTAAATGGTAAAAAATTAACACCAGAGAAACTTTTAGAAAAATTAAACATAATTGGTGGAAGGAATGGTATTGGGAGGGTTGATTTGGTTGAAAATAGATTTTTAGGAATTAAGTCTAGAGGTGTTTACGAAACGCCTGGTGGAACAATATTGTTAAATGCACATAGGGCTATAGAGTCTGTCACTTTAGATAAAAAAACGATGCATTCTAAAGAAAGTATAATGCCGCGTTATGCAGAACTTATTTATAACGGTTATTGGTTTTCAAAAGAAAGAATTAAACTACAAAAAATAATTGATAAAAATAGAAATAAGGTGAATGGTTTGGTAAAATTAAAATTATATAAGGGAAATATTATCATTATATCGAGAAATACTAAAAGTAATGCTTACTCAATTAAAAAAGTTTCTTTTGAAGAAAATAAAACTTTTAATAAATCAAACGTAGAGAAATTTATTAATTTTCATAAAAAAAGATTAAATAAATAGAAACTTTTTGTTGCGTCAACAAATACTAGTTTTTAAAAAAATTATGTGTATAACTAGAGGAAATGGAAAATATAACTAAAAACTTGCAGTTAGCTTTACTGACTATCATATTAATCAGTACTGTTATTGCTGTTGGTATAGAGATAAAATTAATGTTCTCAAATCAATCTGTAACTTTAGCTGATCTTCTTCTTATGTTTCTATATTTAGAGGTACTTGCTATGGTTAGAGTTTTTTGGGACCAACAGTCCATAAGTATAACTCTACCATTGCTAATTGCCATTACTGCACTAGCCAGATTTATTATTTTGCAAGGTAAAGAAATGGATCCATCTGGTCTTGTATATGAAGCAGTAGCAATAGTTTTGATTGCAGCAGCAATAGTAATTTTAAGACTACGCCATAGTGATAAGTTAGGTCTTAAAAGTAAAAAAAGTCGTAAATAAAAAATTAATTTAATTTCATATTTATCTTTTTAATTATCATATAGTATTTTACTTAAATAGAATATAATTCATTATGAGTAATCAAGATGAAGCTAAAAAATATTTTTTTGAAGGTATTAAACTTTACTCAAAAAAAGATTATAGTGGAGCAATCAATGAATTTGAAAAATCTTTAAGAATATCTCCTGACAGACCATCAATATTACTAAATTTGGCGAAGACTTATTTTAAAATTAATAATTTTAAAAATGCTGAGAAAAATTTAGAAATTTTAATTTCTTTAAAAGGACATGATCAGGAAAAAAAGGAAGCATTAAATTTACTTTTGGAAGTGTATCTGAAATTAGATGATGTAAATGGAATTAACAAATTAAGAAAAATTTCATATTTAGAAAATTATTTCGATAATTATAATAAGTTAAAAATTCAAATGTTTTACCCGAGATTTTTTGATACTTTCAAAGAAATTGAAATTACAAGGAATGATTATGAAAAAAATATAGATAGTTTATTAAGTAATGAAAAACTTCCTAAACTAAGCCTCGACGAAGATTTAATTTATACACCAAATTTCCCATTATCTTATGACGGACATGATAATCTTAAAATCAATAATAAACTCACCATTCTATACAAAAAAATTTATCAGAAATTAAACCAAGAAAATAACTTTAAGATAGAAAAAAATGACAAAATTAAGATTGGTTTTATCTCAGAGTTTTTTACAAATCATACAATTTTAAAACTATTTCAAGGAATAATTTATAAATTGGATAAATCAAAATTTGAGGTCTTTGTATTTTTTTCCGATAAAACACTACCTGGAAATAGATATGATGAGATTAAAAGAAATTGCATAATTCATAATTACCAAAATGTTTTTTTACCAAAAGACTTTGAAGAAAAAGTAAGATCTATTAAAAATGTTAACCTAGACATCCTTTTTTACACAGATATACATATGTCTAAAGATCTATTTTTTTTGACTTTATTAAAACTTGCAAAATTTCAAATTACATCTTGGGGACATCCTGAGACAACTGGCAATGAAAAGATAGATTTCTTTTTGTCTTCAGAACTTTTAGAAACTAATAATTATCAAAAAAGGTACAGTGAAAAGGTTTTGTTATCTAAATATTTGCCAATGTATTTTTATAAGCCAAAACTAAATAAATCTTTAAGTGAAGATTTAATCTCTAAAAATAATATTTATTCTTGCCCACAAAATTTGATGAAAATGCACCCAACTTTCGACACTGCTATAAAAAAAATTCTTGATATAGATAAAAAAGCTAAAATTTATTTTATCAAAGATACAAATGAAATAATGACAAAAAAATTTTTCCAAAGATTAAAAAAACAAATCTCAACGAATATGGATCGTGTAATATTCACGGATAAATACGACGTTGATGGATTTATCAATCACTGTGGTCGTTCTTCAGTTTTACTAGATCCTTTCATTTTTGGTGCAGGCAACAGTTTTCATGAGTCAATGTATTATGGAACACCAACTGTTACAATGCCAACAGAATATTTAAAAAGTAGAATTGTTTTAGGTGCCTATAAACAAATGAAAATTGATAACCCACCCGTTGCCAAAGATATTGATGAATACGTAGACATGTGTGTTCAACTTGCCAATAGTAACATTGAAATAAAGGAAAATTATCGAGAATCTGCTAATAAGTATTTGTTTGAGAATGAAAATGTAATAAGGGATTTAGAAGAAATTTTTGAAAATATAGTAAACGAATAATTTATTTTTGAGACCTTTTAAAACATTCAATAGTATTTTTAAGTAAACATGCAATTGTCATTGGTCCTACTCCGCCTGGAACTGGTGTTAAAGCTCTAGCTACTTTTGACACTTCCTCAAATGCTACATCACCTACTATACCTTTTTCTGTTTTGTTGATACCTACATCAATAACTATAGCATCTTTTTTAACCCATTCCCCTTTAACGAGTTCAGGTATCCCAACAGCAGCGATAATAATATCTGCTGCCTGGCATTCAGCTTTAAGATCTTTAGTTTTTGAATGGGTAATAGTAACGGTGCAATTTTCTTTTAAAAGCAGTTGTGTCATTGGTTTTCCATTAAGATTAGATCTCCCAACTACCACTGCTTTTTTTCCACTCAAGTTAGGTTCTATATTCTTGATAAGAAGATAACATCCTAAAGGGGTGCATGGAACTGAACTTTCATAACCAGACGACAAATTACCAACATTTACCGGATGAAATCCATCGACATCCTTACCAGGTAAAATTGCTTCAATAACCTTTTGTTTATTTATATGCTTTGGTAAAGGGAGCTGAACTAAAATACCAGAAACATTCTCATCTTTGTTTAATTCTCTAATTTTTTCTAACACTGTTTTTTCCTCTACATTGTCGGGATATCTAATTACCTCTGATTTTAAACCGACTTCATTCGCAGATTTTTCTTTATTTTTTACATAAATTTTGCTTGGAGTTAATTCTCCTATCAAAATTACTGTAAGACCCGGAGTTTTATTTGTTTTAGATTTTAATTCGGAAACTTCTTTTTTAAGTTTCTCTCTAAGTTCTGCAGCTGCTTTTTTTCCATCTATTAAAATCATAATTTAGCTAAATATAATTGGTGCTATGTAAAGCTTCATACACATTTCTACAAACCAAATCAACAAAAGGAGGATAATTGGCGAAATATCTAAACTTCCAAGATTTGGTAGAAAGGTTCTTATTCTACTTAAAAATGGTTCGGTTAATTTATATGTGAACTCCAATATAGTATAAACGAACCGATTTTGGGTATTTAAAACATTAAAGGCTACTAACCAACTAACAATTACATTCGCAATAACAACATATGAAAAAAGTTTTAAAATTTGAAGAACTAAATAAAAAATTGCAATCATTTTTTCTCTACATAAATAGATTGACTTGGGAATGCAAATGACGCTTTATTTTTTTCAACTATTTGTTTTATAGAAATTGCTAATCTTTCTTTAACTGCTAACCATTCTTCCCATTCATCTGTTTTTGTAAAACACCTTATGTACATATCAATTGAACTTTCTGCAAATTTATCTATTCTTACTGCATACCCAATATCAGGCTTAAAGTCCTCATTTTTTTTAATATAATCTTCAATTTCATCTCTAATTGTTTTAAGCTGATCCACAGTAGTGTCATACTGAAGATTTATTATCCAACTAATTATCCAGTGAGTAGTTTGGCTTACATTTATTACTGCGTTTTCCGCAAATTGAAAATTAGGAATTATTGCAATTGATTTATCAAATTTTCTAATAACCGTTGATCTGAATCCTATTTTTTCAACTATACCTTCGATAATTCCTTCGACTAAAATCCAATCACCAATTTTAAATCTCTTCTCAACTAATACTAAAATTCCTGAGATAAGATTTTTAAATAAATCTTGTGCACCTAAAGCAACGGCTACTCCGAAAAGTCCCAGACCAGCTATTATAGGACCAATCTTTATCCCCCAAAGCTCAAGAACTGCCGCTAAACCTAAAATAAAAATTAGTATTTTTAAAGATTTGATAATCCATCCTATTAATTCTCTTGTTAAAATTTTATTTAATCCACTAAGCACATAAGAAATTGGTTCAATAATTTGGTGCATAACCCAAAAAATAAATATTGTGATTAGTGTTCTATTTATTGTGTCAACAACCTCTCTGCTTGTTTCTGAAAATGACATATAATAACTTGCTATAAAAAAACCTATTACAATTGGTAAAAATCTAGCAGGACCCTCCATTGCATAAACAAAAGAGTCGTCAAGTTTGTTTGAGGTTTTTTTTGCGATGCTCTCTAATCTCTTGATTATGACTTTACTTATTATTCCTCTAAAGATGAGAAATATAAAAAAAATTAATAAACCAATTATTATCTCAAAAATATCTATACCGAGAATTCCTCTCTCCCAAACAGACAAGAATAAAGACTTAAAGTTATTAAATAGTTCCATAATGAATTACTAACAATAATTTTTTTAAAAACAAATAAATAGTCTTATAAAATTCAAAAACGACTATTTTTTAAATTTTATATAACAAAAATTCCTCTTCACCTGGACTAAAAATAAAGATTTTTTTCCATTTTAATTCATTGAGAACTGATGAAGTTTTTTCGCTAATACACATCAGGTTCGTATTCATCCAAGAGTCTTTGAGATTATACGTCTTAATTAGTCTTAGAAAACTGTGAGCACTATTTTGAGAATAAATGTAAACAATGTCTGGCATGTTTTTTCTTAAAGAATCTATAAATTTTTCGTCTAGGTATTCAACTGGTTCTGATGAATAGTTAATTAATCTGTCTACATTATAACCCTCTTTTGAAAGATCATTGCATAAATCATATGAAATATTCTCTCCACTTACATACAATAACTTTCCTGATGATGAATTAAAATTTTGAAGTATTAATTCTTTTAAATTGTTCACATTTCCTTCTGCTGAAATTACTTTTTGGAAACCACTTTCAAGAGCTTTTTTTTCTGTTGATTTACCAACACAAAAACAATCAATTTTTTTATTAATATGATTAGAATTTAAAAATTTTATCGCATTAGCGCTTGTAAAAATTATTCCTTTTAAATTGGGTTTAAATTCATAACTATTGCTCTTTTTTTTTATTTTTATCACTGGCATATGAGAAACAATATGTCCAAGATTCTTAAATCTAATTATTAGTTGTTCAGAATCTTCAATTGGTCTTGTAAATAAAATGTGCATAATTATTTTTTATAAGAATTTTTTGATTCTTTTTTGAGCGCTTCTCCTATTTCCATGCCTATTTTTTTAAATTCTGTGAATTCTGTTGATATTTTTTTGTAATATCTTTTTCTTCCATCTAAGGAAAAAAGTTCAGCCTCTAAAACTAATTCATTATTCTTAATTTGAGCATTAACTCCTATTGGCGTTTCACAATCTCCATCTAATACTTTCAAAACATCTCTCTCTGCTTTCACACAATTCGAAGTTGGGATATGATTTATCTTTTCCAAAAGTTTCTTTGTCTCGTTATCATTTTCTCTACACTGCAATGCAATCGCTCCTTGTCCTGCGCTTGGAATAATTTCAGATGTTGAAAAAATTTGAGATACATAATTATCTAATTTCATAAGACTTATTCCTGCCAATGAAAGTATTATAGCATCAAATCTTTTTTCACTAAGTTTGTTAATCCTGGTATCCACATTTCCTCTTATTAATTTAAAATTTAAATCACTTCTAATCCTTTTTAGTTGAAATTCTCTTCTAAAAGAAGATGTTCCAATTACAGATCCAGGCGCTAATTCATTAAATCTTTTTTTGTTTATCGTTATAAGAACTTCTCTTGGATCATTTCTCTTTAGAAAGCACTCAGTAATTAATCCTTTAGTTTCATTTGATGTCATATCTTTTAACGCATGAACTGCTATATCAATTTTATTTTCTAAAAGTTCTTTCTCTATACTTTTAGAAAAGAGCCCTTTTCCACCGGTGTCTGAAAGCCTTTGATCTTTTATTTTATCACCATCTGTAGTTATTGTTTTGATAACAATATTTTCTCTATTAATTTTAAGATGATTTAAAATCGTATTTTTAGCTCTTTCAGCATAAATTATTGCCAATTTACTTCCTCGTGATCCAATAGTTATTTTTTTATTTTTCATCTAATTACTTTATGTTTATCATTTATTGTAAGATTGTATTATTATTAAAATAATTAATGAAAAAAAAACCTTTAATATTAGGAATTGAATCGAGCTGTGATGAAACAGCAGTTGCTATAATTCAAGAAAATGACCAGGGAACTCCTAAAATATTATCAAATATAATTTCAAGTCAAATCGATGTTCATAAAGAATTTGGTGGTGTTGTGCCCGAGTTAGCAGCAAGATCTCATATAGAAAAAATAGATTTAATTACTAAAAAAGCATTATTAGTTAGTGGAACAAAAATTGATAGTATCGATGCAGTAGCAGCAACTGCTGGTCCTGGTCTTGTAGTTTGTTTATCGGTGGGATTAAGCTTTGGAAAAACGCTTGCATTTTCTTTGAATAAACCTTTCATTGCCGTAAATCATCTTGAGGGCCATGCATTAAGTCCAAAATTGAACTCAAAAATTGAATATCCATATTTGTTGTTGTTGATCTCAGGGGGTCACTCACAATTTTTACATGTCAGGGGTTTAGGAAGATATAAAAGATTAGGAACAACAATCGATGATGCTGTAGGAGAGGCGTTTGATAAAACTGCAAAATTAATTGGAATTGATTTTCCTGGGGGACCACAAATTGAAGAGTTTGCTTCAAAAGGAAACCCAGAAAAATTTACACTTCCAAAACCAATAATTAATAGAGGTGGCTGCAATTTATCTTTTGCTGGACTTAAAACAGCAGTTCTTAAGATTGCAAAAAAAATATCAAAAAAAGAAGATAAATATAATTTAGCTGCATCTTTTCAAAAAACTGTGGAGGAGATACTTTTTAAAAAAAGTTTAATCGCAATGAAAGAATTTAAAAAAATTAATAAAAAAAATAAAAATGTTTTTGTTGTAGCCGGTGGAGTTGCTGCTAATAAAGGCATAAGAAAGACTCTTACAAATTTAAGTTATCAAGAAAATTTTGAGCCAATTTTTCCACCATTAGATTTATGTGGTGATAATGCTGCTATGATAGCGATGGTAGGGTTAGAAAAATTTAAAAAAAAAGAATTTGATAATTTTGATTATCCTGCGAAACCACGGTGGCAATTAGATGAAGATGCAAAATTTTTAAAAGGAGCAGGTGTAAAAATTTAATGACTTATTGGTTAATGAAATCTGAACCAGATGTTTGGTCTATACATCAACAAAAAAAGGTGGGGATGAAAGGAGTTGCTTGGGATGGAGTGAGAAATTATCAGGCTGCAAATAATTTAAAAAAAATGAAAAAAAATGACCTTTGTTTTTTTTATCACTCAAACATTGGGAAAGAAATAGTTGGGATCGTAAAAGTAATTAAAACCGCATTCATTGATAAAACTGATCAAACAAAAAAATTTGTTGCTGTCCAGGTTAGGTTTGAAAAAATGCTTAAAAAACCCGTTTCCCTTGAAAAAATTAAAAAAAATCCTGCTTTAATTCATTTAGCCTTGATAAAACAAAGTCGATTATCGGTAATGCCAATAGACTCTAAAAGCTGGAAAATAATCAATAAGATGGGTAATATCTAAATAATAAAATCTATGGCTAGAAGATCAAAAAAAAAATCAAGACTAAAAAAGAGACTTAAAAAAAAGAAAGTTTTGAGTAAAAAGAAGATTAAGGATACGAATAATCAAGAATTATTAGTAAAAACTAAATCTGATTGGGTTAAAAAAGCTTTAGTAAACAAAAAGCAGTACGATAAAAAATATTCATCATCTATCAAAAATAATGATGAATTTTGGAAAAAGGAAGGAAAAAGAATTTCTTGGATTAAACCGTATACAAAAATTAAAGATGTTAAATACAGTAAAGATGACGTTCATATAAAATGGTATCATGATGGAACTTTAAACGCTTCAGCAAATTGTATAGATAGACATCTTAAAAAGAATAAAGATAAAACTGCTATAATTTGGGTTGGTGATGACCCTAAGGTTCAAAAAAAGATTTCTTATAAACAATTACATAATGAAGTTTGTAAAACCGCTAACGCTTTTAAAGATATAGGAATTAAAAAAGGGGATCGAGTAACTATTTATCTTACAATGATACCAGAGCTTGCAATAACAATGTTAGCGTGCGCAAGGATTGGTGCTATTCATTCGATTATATTTGGTGGCTTTTCCCCTGATAGTATTGCTGGAAGAATTAACGACTGTAAATCAGATTATGTTATTACAGCAGATGAGGGATTAAGAGGGGGAAAAACAATACCACTTAAATCAATCACAGATGAAGCATTAACGCATTGTCCAAATGTGAAGAAGTGTATTGTGGTAAAAAGAACCGGTAATTTTATAAATTGGGAAAAAGATAGAGATGTTTGGTATCATGAAATAATTAAAAAAGCTCCAAAACACTGTGAACCTGAAGAAATGAATGCAGAGGATCCATTGTTTATACTTTATACATCTGGTTCAACTGGAAAACCAAAAGGTGTTTTACATACAACTGGTGGGTATATGGTTTATGCTTCAATGACTCACCAATATATTTTTAATTACAAACCTAAAGACATTTATTGGTGCACTGCAGATATTGGCTGGATTACGGGTCACAGTTATATTATTTATGGACCTCTCTCAAATGGAGCAACAACAATTATGTTCGAAGGAATACCTACTTATCCTGACAGTTCAAGATGGTGGCAAATAGTTGATAAATACAAAGTAAACATTTTTTACACTGCACCTACAGCTATAAGAGCTTTAATGAGGGAGGGAGAAAAACCCGTAAAAAAAACTTCTCGAAAATCATTGAAATTACTTGGAACTGTAGGTGAACCTATTAACCCTGAGGCTTGGATGTGGTACTTTAAAACAGTTGGTGAAAGTAAATGTCCAATAGTAGATACATGGTGGCAAACCGAAACTGGAGGCATACTAATTAGTCCACAGACAGGTGCTATAGATCTTAAACCTGGCTCCGCAACAAAGCCGTTTTATGGAATCAAGCCTGTAATCGTTGATAAAGAAGGAAATGTTCTTAAAGGAGAAGCTCAAGGAAGATTGTGTATAGCACAATCTTGGCCGGGACAAATGAGAACAGTTTATGGAGATCATAATAGATTCATAGAAACTTATTTTTCTCAATTTGATGGAAAATATTTCACTGGGGACGGATGCAGAAGAGATAAAGATGGATATTATTGGATAACAGGCAGAGTTGATGATGTTATAATTGTATCAGGCCATAATTTAGGTACTGCCGAAATTGAAAGCGCCTTTGTAGCTCATCCAAAAGTAGCTGAAGCAGCGGTGGTCGGTTATCCTCATGATATTAAAGGAAATGGTCTGTATTGTTATGTTACTTTAAATTTGGGAGAAACACCTAGTGGAGACCTTGAGAGGGAACTTAAACTTTGGGTTAGGAAGCAGATAGGTCCTTTAGCTACTCCAGATTTTATTCAATTTTCTCCAGGTTTACCAAAAACAAGATCTGGAAAAATAATGAGAAGAATACTTAGAAAAATTGCAGCAAATGAACACGACCAATTGGGAGACACTACAACTTTGGCTGATCCAGGAGTTGTTAAAAGTCTTGTAGATAACAGGAAGAATATTTAAATTTTTATCAGTTTTTGGAATTCTACTTTAATATTATCCCACTTTAGAATCATAGAATTAAGAACGATTTTTCTATCCAAAGTTTTTAATTCATCAGCTACTGGAGCCCATTCATATAAAGCTAAAGCACTTTCATTAAAAGGCCAAGATTTATAATATGTATCCCAGTCAATATTTTCTAATCTCTCTTTAAATTTTAGTTTTCCTTTTGAAATTACCTCCTCTGGCATTCCATTTTTAAGTTCTTGATTTAAAATATTTTCATAAATACTTTCAGAACTGTTTGTATCATTAAAATTGTGAAACATTTTTAAATATGAAAGGCTATAAAAAATTAAGTCCTGAAGGGACACTACATAAATATTCCACTTAGCTTTGTTAATTGAGGATAAAAACTTTTCATCATCAAAATGTAAAACCCACTTTGTTCCCATCCTAGTTTTTAAATAATTGTATAAAGTAACCTGAGAAACCCATGCAGATCTTTTTTGAATAAAATCGGTTAGATCATCCAAATTTTTAATTTTTTTTTTTGGTAAAATTCCTTTAAATAACGCAATTAGATAAACTTTAAAGTCCTCAAGCTTGATGTCTTTAAGTCTAAATTTATATTTTAAAACCATAGATCTAGTAATAGTTGATTCCTAATAAAAAAAACTACCTCTGGTTGTTTTATATTATAAAAACTCATTTATTTCGAGATTTTTTAGGGGTTTCAATCCTCCTCATTATATGTATGAATCCCTATTTTTAACCTATAGGGAGGCAAAAAAATGTCAAAACAACAACAACATTGGGAAAAAACTAGAACGCATTTGTTTATTACACTTGCTATTTGGTTTGTTTTCTCAATTGGCATCTTTTTCTTCGGAGCCGAAATGGAAGCGTCTAGCTTTAGACCTCTAGGATATCCATTGTCATATTACATGACATGTCAAGGATCTCTTGGGATCTTCGTAATTTTAATCTTCTGGTTTGCAAACAGACAAGAGAAGATCGACGAAGAGTTTGGCTTTACTGAAAGAGAGGATGACTAATGATAAAGGGTAAATTTATAGACAATCTACCGAAAGTTTATGGAATTTATACAGGAGGTTTCCTTGTATTCATAATCTTAATGGCGATTGCAGAACAAGCAGGTATGTCAGCAAAATTGATTGGTATCTTTTTTGTTGCTTTTACTGTAGCTATCTACGCGATAATCGGATGGTTATCACGAACTCTCCAAGTAGATGCATATTATGTAGCTGGAAGACAAGTTCCAACTGTTTTTAATGGAATGGCAACTGCAGCAGACTGGATGTCTGGTGCTTCATTTGTTGCTATGGCAGGTGGTATCTATTTTAAAGGTTACGGTTATATGGCACTTCTTGTTGGATGGACTGGTGGATACGTATTAGTTGCTTCACTTCTAGCTCCATACCTAAGAAAGTTTGGATGTTATACTGTTCCAGATTTTATTGGTACGAGATACGGTGGTAACTTAGCAAGATTATCTGCGGTTCTAGTTTTAACAGTAGCATCATTCACTTATGTGACTGCACAAATTAATGCAACAGGTACTATTGCTTCAGTTGCTTTAGATATTCCTTTCGGAATAGCTGTGTATGTTGGTTTAGCAAGTATATTGATGTGTTCAATGCTTGGTGGAATGAGAGCTGTTACTTGGACTCAGGTTGCACAATACATTGTGTTAATTATAGCGTATCTACTTCCTGTTTTCTGGATAAGTAACAAAATGGGTGCGGGATTCTTTCCTCACTTCATGCTAGCAGATGAAGTTGCGAGAATAGCTGAATTAGAAAGTCAATTCGGACTTGGTTCAGTTAAAAACTCAGCAGCAGATATGGCTCAAGTTAAAGCATTTGGTAAAGTAGCAGGTATAACAAAAGCTCACTCAGAAGTGAACACAACGCCTTGGAAATTTATTTCATTGGCTATTTGTATGATGGCTGGTACAGCATCATTACCTCACGTTATGATGAGATACTTCACTACTCCAAGTGTAAAAACTGCAAGAAGATCTGTAGGTTGGTCTTTATTCTTTATCTTCCTACTTTATTCTTCAGCGCCAATGTTAGCTACATTATCTAAACTTTCATTGATGGATCCAACATTACCTACGGGTATTATTGGTAAATCAATTGCGGAAGTTGAGGCTATTGATTGGTATCAAAACTGGAATCAGGCTAAACTAATGTTCATCAGCGACTTTAACGGAAATGGAACACTTGAATTAAACGAGTTTTTCAT
>CEUZ01038331.1_pt1 | contig 21583 bp, 26 predicted proteins | sample 361511 | NCBI WGS metagenome assembly CEUZ01 (sample SAMEA2622822, study PRJEB7988) | marine metagenome | biome: marine biome (ENVO:00000447); feature: surface water layer (ENVO:00002042); material: "saline water (ENVO:00002010), including plankton (ENVO:xxxxxxxx)" | depth 5 m
ATATTATTTTCAAAAATCCAAAAAAAAGAAAAATGCTTGAAAAAGTTATTTTTAATAAGTTAAAAAAACTAAGAACAAGTTTTTTGAACAAAAACAGACGATTAAGAAAAAAAATTGTTTTATTAGACGTCCCCCTACTGTTTGAAAACGACATAAACTCTATATGTGATTATACAATTGTTACTCAAGCACCAAAAAAATTAAGAATAAAACGGGTTCTTCAAAGGCGCGGTATGACAAAAGATATGGTTAAAAAAATCATGAAAACCCAGCTTTCTGAAAAACAAAAAACAAAATTAGCTGATTTTGTTTTGGAAACAAACCGGGGAAAATGGTATACTACAAAAAAGATTAAAGAAATTTTAAAGACAATATATTTAAAAAAAGGATTATCTTAGGGATATGGAAAAAAGATCAACAGAGGTATCTGGAAAGTTCACCACACCCATTTGGACGGGAATAATCCAAAACCACGAAGAGGTTAACAAAAAGCTAACTAATTATATTAATGAAATAAAAACAAAAAATCCAGAAGGACTAAAAAAATCAAACAATCTTGGTTGGCATAGCCCCGAGTTTGATTTAAACGATAAAATGATAAAAGAATTTTTCTTAAACATCTCTCCAATGATAAAAGAAGTGGCTGATGATATGGCCTGGGACCTAAAGAACAATAAAATAAAAATATCAAACTGCTGGTCTATAATTAATTATAAATATGCCTCTAATGCTGCGCACACTCATGGCAACAGTCTTATAAGCTCAGCATATTATGTGCAAGCAACTAAGAATTGCGGAAATATAGTTTTTGATGATCCGCGACCAGGAGCGGTGATGACGCGACCAAAATTTACTTCTCTAAATAAATGGAACGAAGGAAATATAGGAATTGAACCAAAAAACGGACTTCTCGTAATGTTTCCAAGCTTTCTATCGCATTATGTTCAACCAAATATGTCTGATAAAGAAAGAATTATGGTAAGTTTTAATTTAAACTTATTACACAATAGATATTGGGGATCTGATAAAAAAGAACTAGGATAAACAGTGACAACAAGAGAAGTAGTTATAGACACCGAAACAACTGGATTAAATTATAAAGAAGGAGACCGAATAATAGAAATAGCTTGCATAGAGCTTATCGAACACATCCCTACAGGAAAAAACATACAATTTTATTTTAATCCTGAAACAAAAAAGGTTAATGAAGAGGCAACAAAAATACACGGAATCAGTAATAATTTTTTAAAAGATAAACCAGTTTTTAAACAAAAAGCAGAACAGATAATAAGTTTTATTAAAAACGACCCCCTTGTGATACATAACGCATCTTTTGATATGGGCTTTATTAACAACGAACTAAATATTTGTAATATCCCAAATATAGACAATAAGGTGATTGATACCATTTATTTAGCTAAAAAAAAACTAGGAGCGGCCCAAGTAAGCTTGGACGCACTTTGTAAAAGATATAATATAGATCTTAAAAAAAGAAAAAACCACGGGGCATTGTTGGATGCCAATCTTTTAGCAGATGTTTATTTGGAGCTGTTAGGGGGGCGACAGGCAAAGTTAAGTTTTTATTCTCAAGAAAGACACAAAATAAACAACCCGGTAAAAAAATACAATAAAAGCAAAAAACCGCTACCTTTGTTAAAAACTACCGAACTAGACCTAAAACTCCACAATAATTTTATTAAAAGAATTAAAAACTCTATTTGGCAGAATAACGGCTTTCAATTTCCTAAAAATTGATTGTATTTTTCTCAAGAATAACTAATTATAATAAATATGTTTTACGGAGATATTCAATTTATAGACATTCTGCTTTTTGCTGGGATAGCAGCTTTTTTACTATACAGACTTAATAATATTTTAGGAAGAAGAACCGGGTTTGATAAAAAATCTACTACAAGCCCTATAGAAAATAGTGAAATATCTAAAAACAAAGCAAGGGCCGAGCCCGATAAGGTGTCTATACCTGAATTAGAAGAAAATATTAAAGAACTAGAAATCGCCTATAAAACAATTAACAACTTTGATCACTCAATGTTTTTGGAAGGAGCAAAGGCAGCTTTTGAAACAATATTAAAACTATTTAATAACGGCGATAAAGAGGGTTTAAAAAAATTATTAACAAAAGACGTTTACAAAGGATTTTGTGATGCGATTGATTCAAATCAAACAAAAATACAAAAAGAAATTCTTTCGCTTGAAATAGAATCAGTAAAAAAAGTTTGGATAGAAGGAAAAAAAATATTTATAACAATTGTTTTTTTAAGTAATCAAATTGATCCATCTGGCGAAAATAAAGTAACCAAAAAAGACAATTGGACCTTTGAAAAAGTAATTAGTAGCAATGACCCAAAATGGCTTCTTAGCCTAACATAGGTTAATTTTGCTTTGGTTGATTTAAAAAAACTTAGCTATAGAATAAAAAAAAACGAAGGCTTTTCCAATATTGTTTATAATGATATTTTGGGAAATCAAACAATTGGATATGGCCATTTAGTAAAAAAAAATGAGAAGTTTAAAAAAAACAAAAAATATAAAAAATTTTTTTTAAACAATATTTTTAAAAAAGATTTAAATAAAGCTATAAAAATTTATAATGAAATTTTCAAAGAATTTGTTTTTCCACCAAATGTAACCGAAGTATTAATAGAAATGATATTTCAACTTGGAAAAAAAAGATTTTTGACTTTTAAAAAAATGATCAAAGCATTAAAAAAACAAGATTATATTTTAGCATCCAAGGAAATGGAAAATTCTTTGTGGAAAAAACAAACCCCAAAAAGAGTTTTAAAGCTTTCAAAAGCTATAATGGGAAAAAAATGAAAGACAAAGAAAATGATTTTTTTGAAAAGATTTTAAGTGATGTAAAAAAATTAAAAAATGATAAAAAAACAAAAGAATCAAAAATAAAAATTAATTTCCAAGACCAATCTCAAACCAAGGATGATTCTTTAAACCCTGTTCCAAAAAAAACAAATACCCCAATAAAACCAGCTGAAAAGAAGCCAAAGACATTAAAAAATTTAAAAATAGAAGATGGCCAAAATTTTTATAAAAAAGTTAGAAGAGGAAAAATTAAAATAGACAAAAAACTAGACTTACATGGATTAAGATTAATTGAAGCAGAAAAAGAATTTGATAATGCAATTTTAACATCTTATTCGTTTAACAAGAGGTGCTTACTTATTATTACGGGTAAGGGGACAAGAAAAACAAACAACCAAAACAAAGAAAAAAAACTTTATTATGGAAAAATTAGAGAAAAAATTCCAGAGTGGACAAGAAAAAAAACAAACATAAATAAAATATTATATTTCACTCAGGCAGGCCCTGAGCACGGAGGCGATGGAAGCTTTTATGTTTATTTAAGAAAAAAATAACTACCAGTCACTTTTTTTGTGCCTTGTGTATTTTATCTTAAATACTAATCCTTTGTTTGTAATTATAAATTTCAATGGCAAAACAATTTTATCCTCTATGGCCCCTGTTATTATTATAACTTTTTTTAAGTCTTTTTTATTGTGATCTTTCCATATATTTCTATAATTTTTAATGTCTAATTCATAGCTTGTTACTTTAGAAAAATTCAAATCTTCATAATTTATTAAATCTTTCTTATTTTTTAATCCTAAATTATAAACCCTTCTTCCATCAAAAATATTTTTTATAATTCTGTTATCTCCCGATATAATTAACTCTAGGGCCGCGCTAATAGGATCCACAGCATTGTTAATCTTATAAAAATCAATATAAGGAACAATTGTTTCTTTAGGATTTATATCAAAAAATTCTACCCTTCCTTTATTAAAACCTATGCTTGTATTTTTATCCCTTCTTTTTGTTTTCCATACCTGATTATATGTTTTGGGTTTAAAACTATCATTTTGAACCAACCCCTCGGCACTTTGTTTCCCATAAAAAGGATACAGCTTTGAAGAAACCCCGACACCTTTTGTTTCAATAATGAATTTATAATTTTCTTCATTAATTGAATATTTCCAAAATATATTTCCTAAAATAATCCCATTCCACTGAACATTGTATTCAGCTATAATACCTTTTGCAAAAGAATTACCATTAAAAAAAGTTAATAATAAAAAATTAATTATTATTATATTTATATATTTTAACATCCTTAAATTTAAAATTTATAGACTTTGTTTCAAAAAGCTTAATTTCATAATTTTCCTCCAAATAGTTTAATTCATTTAGATTTCCTATATATAAAAAATTATCTTTAAAATTTATTGGCAATGAATTATTAATTTGAAAGTGATTATTCACCCTTCCGTCTTGAGATCTTGAAATATACATAATAAAATTAAAATCTCTTAAATAATATTTTAATAAAGCATAGTGCATTCTGTCTTGCACGACAAGATTTTTAATTTTTTCATCTTTCATATATTTACTAATTGCTTCTGAAAAAATCTGATGTCCTTGAAGTTGACTAAAAGATTTATAACTTGTCCCTGATAAAACAAGGTAAAAAAATACGAAGCCTATCAATAAATTTAATATATTACCAAATAATATAAAATTATGTCTTAAAACATAAACATTTCCAACTAATAGTATTAAAAAACCAATATAAAAAGGTGCTGCCCAATTGCCATGTGCCCTAGAAATTATGCTTTCAATTAGTATAATTATTATTACTGGAAAGCTATAACTAATAAGAAAAGTATTTTGTTCTGAAAGGGTAAAAATATTTTTATATGAATAAATTGAAACAAGAAAAAACAAGGGTCCCAAAATGAATATTTGAGCAATAATAAATAATAAAAATTTTTCAAAATTAAACTTTAGATTTACACCAATAGCAGCATTATCAAACGTGTGCCCAAATGTAACCCAGCTATTGCTTATGTTCCAAAAAATATTTGGAGATATTGTAACCAAAAAAACAAATATAGAAAAAAGATATAATTTTTTACTATTCAATATTTTGTTAAAAAACTTCTTATTTAGAAAAACATAAACAATGGTACAAATTATAAAATAGATCATTGCATATTTAGACATAAACCCCAAACCAACAAAAAATCCTAAAAAGAAAGCTTTAGACAAACTTGGGTCTTCTTTTAGTAAGATTAAAATGTATAAACTTAAAGACCAAAATAAAAGAAGCAAAACATCAGTGCTTGTTATGAAAGAAGAAAAACTAACGCCCGGGAGTAAAAAAAATGAAACACCACACACAAAGCCCACCTTATTGTTAAATAATTTTTTTCCTATCAAATAAACTATTGTAGAAGTTATCAAATAAACTGATAAAGAAAGTAGTTTGATTCCAAAAATAGAATTACCAAAAAACAAAGAAAATATTTTTATAAAAAGAGGCAATAATGGCGGTTTAGAAAAATAACCACCTGCAAGTTCATTTGACCAAACCCAATACTGCGCCTCATCACCATGAAGACCTAATTCACTATAATAAACAGCAATTATTTTAAATATTACAAATGCAAGGCTTAAATATGATAATATTTTTATACTTTTATCCATTTTAAAAAAGAATAATAAATAATATGAAAAATTTTTAAAAGTAAATTAACTATAATAAAAGACATCAAAATATCACTCAAAAAATGTGCCCCAGCCCCTATTCTCATAAAACCAAATAATAACCCGGCAAAAACGCTAAAATAAAAATAATTTTTGTTTTTATTTATAATATACAAACATGCAAAAAAGAAACCCGCACTTGCATCACCTGAAACAAAAGAACAATTAGTTGCACATTGGTCAGAAATTTGTATCCAAGGGGTAAAAATTTTATCACCACCAAATTCTGAAATATCGTTCGGCCTTGCCCTTCCCCAACCTATTTTTAAAACAATATTTACAAATACGCCCAATAAGATTGCCGAAAGGTAAATAAAAACAATGTCTGTAATCTTAAAGAATAAGTTTTTAAAAAAATTTCCTAAAACCGGAACAATTTTTAAAAATATTGGAAATATCAAAATAAAACAAACCAAGAAAGGAAGAGCTACTCTTCTAATTAAAAATTCATAATAATAGCTTTCACCAGTTAGATAATGCTTTATCATAAACTGTTTATCTCCATGGTAAAAAAGCCTTGAAAATTGAATGTCTGCCTGAGGAAATGCTGCTAAATAAAAACTAATTAGTAAAAAAATGATATAAAAATAGAGTGTGCTCCTAAGCATTAATACGGATTATTTAAGTATAAAGGAAAAAGCAATATTAAAGTATAAATTTTGATAAATCTTGGCCTTTTATTAATTCACCAACGTGTTTTTCTACATACTCTTCATCAATCAAAACCTTTTGGGGATTCATGTCTGAAGCAGCAAAACTAAGCGTTTCTAGAAGCTTTTCCATAATTGTATGTAATCGTCTTGCCCCTATGTTTTCTACGTTTTTGTTTATTTCTGCTGAAAGCACAGCTAATTTTTCAATTCCACCATCAGTAAAATGAAGATCAATTTTTTCAGTACCAATTAATGCTATATATTGTTTTATGAGACTATTTTCAGGCTCAATTAAAATTCGTTTAAAATCATTTTCATCTAAACTTTCTAGCTCAACTCTTATAGGCAGGCGACCTTGTAGTTCTGGCAACATATCAGATGGTTTTGATAGATGAAATGCACCAGATGCTATAAAAAGAATGTAATCAGTTTTTACAGTACCATGTTTTGTTGCCACTGTTGTTCCCTCAATTAAAGGCAAAAGGTCTCTCTGGACTCCTTCCCTTGAAACATCTGCACCACCTCTTTCACTTCTGGAAGTAATTTTATCTATCTCATCAATAAAAACGATACCATTTTGCTCAACTTCTTCAATTGAATTTTTAATAATTTTGTCTTGATCTAATAATTTTTCTGTTTCATCGGCCATTAAAAATTCATAAGAATCTTTTACTTTCATTTTTTTATTTTTCTTAGGAGGCGAAAAAGATTTACCAAAAACATCTCCCAAGCTTATCATCCCCATTTGAGCCCCCGGCATTCCTGGAATATCTAACGTTGGGAGCCCCGAAGAATTTTTTGGAACTTTTATTTCAATTTCTTTTTCATTTAATTCTCCAGTTCTTAACTTTGCTCTAAATTTTTCTCTTGTTTCTGGTCCTGACTTATCTCCAACTAAAGCATCTAAAACTTTTTCCTCAGCATTTTTTTCAGCATGTGCGCGCACCGCTTTACCCATTTTTTCTTTTGTTTTAGTTATGCTAATTTCTAAAAGATCTCTAATTATTTGTTCAACATCTCTACCCACATATCCAACCTCAGTAAATTTTGTAGCCTCTACTTTTACAAAAGGAGCGTCAGCAAGTTTAGCTAATCTCCGCGATATTTCTGTTTTGCCGCAACCAGTAGGCCCTATCATTAATATATTTTTTGGAAGTATTTCATCCATCATTTCTTTGCTTAATTGTTTTCTTCTCCATCTATTTCTTAGGGCAATCGCAACAGATTTTTTTGCATCATTTTGACCGATAATAAATCTATCAAGTTCCGAAACAATTTCTCTTGGACTAAAATATGATTCCATTATTTTTATAAGTTAATTTTTTCAACAATTATATTGTGGTTAGTGTAAACACAAATATCCGCAGCAATGTTTAAAGCTTTGGTAGCTATTTCTTCTGCCGATAAATCAGGATTGTTTATTATTGCCTTTGCTGCACTTATAGCATATGGGCCTCCCGACCCAATACCTAGTATTCCATCATCTGATTCAATTACATCACCCGTTCCAGACACCAACAAACTAATGTTTTTATCAGCAACAATCATCATAGCTTCTAACCTTCTTAAATAACGATCTGTTCTCCAGTCTTTTGCAAGCTCAACACAAGAACGTTGTAGTTGTGATGTGTGTTTTTCAAGCTTAGATTCAAGTCGTTCAAACAATGCAAACGCATCTGCTGTAGAGCCAGCAAAACCAGCTATAACGTCTAGATTTTTTCCCAATCTTCTGACTTTTTTTACTTTAGATTTGATTATTGTTGGGCCCATTGAGGCTTGGCCGTCACCAGCAATAACAACCTCATTATTCTTTCTAATCCCAATAATAGTAGTTGATTTAAATGGCTCTGCTTTCATATTTGTTAGTAATCCTGTTAAATATTACAAATGGCAATTATTTTTATTTTTTCAACCTATATTTATGGAATTAATTCTCTCAAACTGATATTAGCGCTGAATGAGAAAAGCTAAGATTAGTAGAAAAACTAAAGAAACATCAATAGAATGCACATTAAACATTGATGGTATGGGCAATAATGAAGTTTTAACCAATATAGGCTTTTTTGACCACATGTTAGAAATTTTTTCCAAGCACAGCTTAATAGATATAAACTTAAAAGCCATAGGGGACGTAAATGTCGATTTTCACCATACTGTTGAAGATTCCGGCTATGTTATTGGTGAGGCAATTAAAAAAGCTCTTGGTGAAAAAAGAGGTATTAATCGATATGGTTTTTTTTACGTTCCAATGGACGAATGTTTGAGCAGGGCAGTAATAGATTTTTCAGGAAGACCAGAGTTGGTATGGGAGGTTGAGCTAAGTTTAGAGAAACTTGGCGAAATGGATACAGAGCTTTTCCCAGAATTTTTTAAAGCATTTGTTAAGTCTGCGGAATGCAACCTACATATTACAAATATTTATGGAAAAAACAATCACCACATAATTGAATCGTGTTTTAAAGCATTTGCAAGAAGCATTAGGGACGGAGTGAAGATCAACAAAAGAGTAGCCGATCAAATACCATCCTCTAAAGGCATTTTATAAAATCCATGAAACTAAGCATAGCAATTATTGACTATGGTTTAGGAAATATTCAATCAGCAAAAAAATCTATAGAAAAAGTAATTTTAGATAATAATGTTGAAGGAGATGTATATTTTGCTTCAGATTTCAAGTTATTAGAAAAATCAACCCACATAATCTTGCCAGGCCAAGGAGCATTTGAATCGTGCATAAAAGGCTTAAAAAATTTAGAAGGCATGATAGACGAACTTAATAAACAAATTATTTATAAGAAAAAACCAATTTTAGGAATTTGTGTTGGGATGCAATTGCTTGCAAACAGAAGTTTTGAGAACGGAATAAACGAGGGGCTAGGATGGATCGAAGGTTCTATTGAAAAGGTTCCAAATGGAAAATTGTCTCTTCCCCACATGGGTTGGAACGACTTAACAAAACAATCTAGCCACAAAGTATTAGACAATATTAATAATGATGACCACTTTTATTTTGTTCATAGCTATTATTTTAAAACAATAAATAATGAAAACATTATTGCAACAGCAAATTACGGCATAAACTTTCCAGCCATTGTTGCTAAAGAAAATATTTTAGGAGTTCAGTTTCACCCTGAAAAAAGTTCTTCCTCTGGTTTAAAAATGTTAACAAATTTTATTAATATATAAAAGTTTTTTTATGTTGATTATACCAGCAATAGATATTCATAAAGGTAAATGTGTTCGCTTAACTAAGGGTAAATTAGAAACAGCAACAACATACAACCCTAATCCAATCGAACAAGCATTTTTTTTTGAAAGCCTTGGATGTACAAATTTACACATTGTTGATCTTGATGCAGCAATTAATGAAAGTAAGGAAAATGAAGAAGTGATCAGAAACATTAAAAAAAACACTTCATTAGAAATTCAACTAGGAGGCGGTATTAGAAGCAAGAATCAAATATGCAATTGGTTAGAAGGTGGAATTAGTAGTTTAATAATTGGTTCACTTGCTACAAAAAGCCCCGAGTTTTTAACTGAATGTATTTTAAAGTATCCAAATAAAATCTATATTGGTGCCGATGAAAAAAATAATAAAATTATGACCCAAGGATGGCTAAAAGGATCTGATACAAGTTATGAAAATTTAATTCAACTATACTCTAAACTTCCAATTAAAGGGTTTGTCTATACTGACGTAGATAGAGACGGCACCCTAAAAGGCCTTAATATTAAAAAAATAGAATCTTTTGCAAAAAATACAAATAATGATTTAATTATTGCTGGAGGTGTAAAAAATATTGAAGATATAAAAAATACTTTTTCATTAAATCAAAAAAATATTAAAGGAATTATAATTGGGAAAGCATATTACACAGGTAAAATTGATTTAAAGGAAGCGTTAGAGGTTGTAGCAGATGCTTAAACCAAGAATTATACCCTGTTTAGATGTAAAAGACGGAAGAGTTGTTAAGGGTATAAATTTCCTAAACCTCATTGATGCTGGAGACCCTGTTGAACAGGCAAGATATTACAATACAGCTGGTGCAGACGAAATTTGTTTTTTGGATATTGCAGCGTCAGTTGAGAATAAAAAAACGATAATTCAAGTAATAAAAAATACTGCAAAAGAAGTTTTTATACCATTGACTGTTGGAGGCGGAATAAACACTATTGAGGATATTAGAAATATCTTGCTTTCAGGGGCTGATAAAGTCTCAATTAATTCAGCTGCAATCAATAACCCCAACTTTGTCAAAGAAGCTTCAACTAGATTTGGAAGCCAATGCATAGTTGGCGCAGTTGATGTGAAGTTAGAATCAAAAAACAAATGGATAGTTTATTCACACGGAGGAACAAAAAAAACTAATAAAGATGCTATAGTTTGGATAAAAGAACTACAAGCGCTTGGCGCGGGCGAACTATTAATTACTTCAATGGATAAAGATGGAACAAAAACAGGTTTTGATAATGATTTTTTAAAAATAATTTCGTTAGAAGTTAATATTCCTGTAATTGCAAGCGGAGGTGCTGGAGAGCTATCTCATTTTAAAGAAGCAATTACTATTGGTTGTGCTAATGCAGTTCTTGCTGCCTCGGTTTTTCACTTCGGTAAATTTTCAATAAAAGAAGTAAAACAATATTTAGTTGATAATAATATTCCAATGAGGTTATAGTTTCTTATGAAAAATGAAAAAAAACATTTTCAAATACTTGATGAAATTTATTTTATAATTAATTCCAGGTCTAAAACAAAAAAGAAAAATTCATATACCAGTAAATTATTTAAAGAAGGAAATAAAAAAATAGCAGAGAAAGTTTTAGAAGAATGTTCAGAGTTAATTATAGATTTTTTGAAGGGTTCAAAAAAAAGAACAATAGAGGAAGCATCAGATCTTCTATTTCATATTATAGTTTTGCTAAAAGCAAAAAAAATAAAACCTGATGAAATTGAAAAAGAACTTAAAAAAAGGATGAAAAAAAAATGAAATACGATGAATCAAATATTTTTAATAAAATTTTAAAAGGAGAAATTCCTTGTGATAAGGTTTATGAAGATGAGGAAGTATTGTGCTTTAAAGATATTAACCCGAAAGCTCCTGTCCATGTTTTAGTTATTCCTAAATCAAAGCATATTTCTTTTGTAGATTTTATAAATAATTCTAACAAAGATATTGTTGCTTCTTTTTTTCAAAAAGTTGGTAGAATAGCAAAAAAACTAAATTTAATAGAATCTGGTTATAGGATCATAACAAATCATGGATTAGATGCCAATCAAGAAGTCCCACATTTTCATATACACATTCTTGGTAAAAAAAAGCTAGGGGATTTATAATAATAATTATTCGCTTTTAATTATTGTATAATTTGCTATTTCTTTAACACCCTTTACCGTTCTTATTATATCATTTATTTTTTTTGATTCCTCTTCAGAATTTGCAACGCCAAGTACATAAACCTTACCATTAATTGTTTCAAAATTATAAGTAAGAACATCCAACCCAAGCTCGCTCAGAGTTTTTGTTCTAACTTGAGCAGATATCCATAGGTCCTTAGTATACTCTTTAAGATTTTGTTTATTTCCAACTTCAATTTCATTAATCACTTCTCTTACACCTTTTATTTCCCACACCAATCTTACAGCTTCTATTCTAATTTCTTGATTTTCAACAATGCCAGTTAAAAGAACTGTTCCCATCCTTACTGAAGTATCAATATCTAAAAAAATACCCTTATCTGACTTCACATATTTTTCTGTTATTTTTATTTTTATACCAAGATCATCTACTGACTCACCAATAGACCTATCACTATCAGCAATAACCGCCCCTGTTGAAGTAGAAGTAGTTATGATTTCCATTGGAGTACAAGAAATTAAAAAAAACGGTATCAAAAAAATTAAAATAAAAATTCTAATATTTTTCATTTTTCTTTTTAGTAATTTGTAGAGTTTTTTCATAAAGACTCTTTTTAGATAATTTTGTTAATTTATGAACTATTTTTACTGTGTCGGTCAAACTAAATTTTTTAGAAATACCAATAATTGCACTTATGGTTTTATCATCAAGTTTTTCTTCATAGGTTTGATTGTTTCCTTCAACCACAATTACGAACTCACCCTTTAATTTATTGGCTTTAGAGGTTAGTTTTTTTATTATATTCTCTGTACTGCCCCTTACAACCTGTTCATTGACCTTTGTAAGTTCGCGACAAACTGCAATTTCTCTTTTTTTAAAGTATTTTTGTAATATCGCTATATTGCTTAGAATCCTATTTGAAGAAGAAAAAAATACTTGTGTGCTTGTATTATGCACACATTTTATAAAAAGATCTTCAGCCTGTTTAATTTTTTTTGGAATAAAGCCATTAAATGTAAATTGATTTAAAGGTGTTCCTGATAATTGTAGGGCAGAAATTACTGAACAAGGTCCTGGAACCGATGTTACTGCAATGTCGTTTTTAATACAATGCTTTACTAATTTGTATCCAGGATCTGAAATTAATGGTGTGCCAGCATCAGAAATTAAAGAAATCAAGGATTCTGATAAGGATTTTGACAATTTTTTTATTAACCTTTCCTCGTTATAGTCATGTAATGAAATTAATTTATTATTTATGCCATAATTTTTAAGTAATTTTAAAGAATGAAAAGGATTTTCACATAAAATTATTTCGGACTCTTTTAGTATTTTGATTGCTCTCCCAGATATATCAGCTAAATTCCCTATCGGAGTTGCGACAAGATAAAGGCCATTATTAAATGATGTTATTTTTTTATTCATTATGAAAAAAATTTTTATATTTATTATTTTTATATTTTTTCTTGTTTCTTGTATACCACAGGAATTAAGTATCAATATTGAAAAACAACAGGACTCACCTACTGATGATAAAAATATAAACAAAACATTGGATAACGAACAAAGCTTATCTGAAGAAGAAAGTCAAAATTTGATTAAAGAAGATACAAAAAATAAACAAAGTTTAAAAAAAACCATACAAGTCATGCTTCCGCTTAACAAAAAACACGAATATATAACTAATAGTTTAATTAATGCCCTTGAAATAGCCACTTACGATTTAAAAGATTCTAGACTTAGATTTGATATTAATTATTATAATAATGAAAACGATTTAATAAATATTTTTATGAAAAAATCGATAAATAATAGCATTATTATTGGCCCTCTAACCTCAGATTACACAAAAAAAATAAAACAATATTGCAATAAAAATATTATTGTATTTTCTTTTGCATCTGACAGATCATTGGCTGGAGAATGTGTTTACTTATTTAATTTTTTTATTGAAGATGATCTTAGAACAATATTCCAATATTTTGACCAGAACAACAAAGTTGCACTTCTTTATCCCGATAATAATTATGGAAAATACTTAAGCAAAGTAATCGATGAATATTCGAGCATTAATAATTCAGCTTTACTTTATAAACTTTCCTATAAGAACGATCTTTCTGATTTGCGCACAGTCATAAAACAGTTAGGAAAATATGAGTACAGAAAAAGTGAACTTGAGAGACAAAAAAAATTATTAAAACTTAGAAACGATGAAACATCTTTATCGTCATTAAAAAAACTTGAAAAATTTGAAACCATAGGAGAGCTTGATTTTGATAGTTTAATTATAAGCGAAGGCAATATTAGACTATTAGAACTAGCCCCTCTTCTTCCATTTTATGATATTGATCCAAATAAAATTCAATTTGTAGGTACCGGCTTGTGGGATGAAAAAAGCTTTTTTGATGAGCCTTCACTTCAAGGAGCAATCTTTCCAGGTGTAGAAGAAATAAAAAGAAAAAATTTTTTTAATAAGTATAAAGAAATATATCAGGTTCCACCCCCAAGAACTGCAACTCTTATGTACGACCTTGCAGCCTTAGTTAGCTTTTTATTATACGCTGATGATCAAAAAATTACTGAAAAGGATTTATTTAGAGGCATAGACGGAGATTTTTCTTTTGAAAATAATATAATTAAAAGAAATTTATCAATATTAAAAATTCAAGATGGCAAAGCAGTATTGATTAATTAAATTATTTAAAAAAATTAATAAATTTTTTTAAAGCTCTGATTCTATGGCTCACTTTATTTTTTTTTAATTTTGACATTTGACCAAAGGTTTCTTGGCTTTTTTCTGGAAGAAATATTGGATCATAACCAAAACCTTTATTACCCATAGGCTTTTTAGCTATTAAACCACCTACCCTACCTTCAAAAAATACTGTTTTATTTTTATCATAAGTGAAAGAGATAATAGTTTGGAAATATGCTTTACGATTTTTTGTTTTTTCTAAATTTTTGAGTATTTTATCAAAAGCCTTATTATAACCACCCAATTTTTTTTGATATCTATTGGAATTTACACCAGGCTTATTATTTAGCGCATTTATACAAATACCAGAATCATCAGCTAAACAAGGAATTTTAAATTTTTTATAACCATAAATAGATTTTATCTCAGCGTTTTTCTTAAATGTTGACTTATTTTCTACGGGCATTTTAATTTTACTAAAATTTTCAAGGGTATACAGTTTAAATTTTTTTTTTGGAATAACCTTTTTTATTTCAGCTATTTTATTTTTATTTGATGTAAATAATAATAATTTATATTTGCTCAATATCGTTTAAAACTTTCTTTTGTAGTAATATGATTTGTTTAATTTCATTTTTTGCCAAATTCATCATATTTAAAAATTGTTTTTCAGTAAAGTTTGACTTCTCTGTAGTTGATTGTATTTCAACAATGTTTTCACTTTCAGTGATTACAAAATTTGCATCTACATCGGCTTTGGAATCTTCTTCATAATCTAAATCTAAATTTTCCTCTCCGTTAATTATCCCACAAGAAATAGCGGCTATATGTTCCTTAATAATATTTTCTGATATATTATAAACAGATTGATATTTTTTTAAAGCTATTGCCAATGCTACAAACCCCCCATTAATTGAGGCAGTTCTTGTACCGCCATCTGCTTGAATTACATCACAATCAACTTTTATTTGTTTTTCTGGAATTTTTTCGAGCCTTACTATTGATCTTAAGCTTCTTCCAATTAACCTTTGTATTTCTGAAGATCTTCCACTTTGTTTTCCCTTAATAGCCTCTCTTTCCATTCTGGAGTGAGTAGATCTTGGAAGCATGCCATATTCAGCAGTAATCCAGCCCAAACCTTTATTTTTTAGCCAATGTGGCACTCTTTCTTCAATTGATGCTGTGCAAATAACCTGAGTATTTCCCAATTTAATTAAACACGAACCCTCGGCATATCGATTAAAGTTTGGTATAAGATCCAGTTTTCTTGGTTCATTAAATGATCTATTGTTTCGCATAATTGCCTATTATAGCTTGAATGAACTAAACATACTAAATATTTTTATATATATTTAATAAATGATAGATAATAATTTTACAAAGCTAAATGAAATCTCAAGAGCAATATTGAGACAGCTTGTTGATTTTTATGTAGAAACCGGAGAACCAATAGGATCCGAGACTCTTTCTAAAAAAATGCGTTTAAAAATTTCATCATCTTCAATAAGATCAATAATGGCAGAGTTACAAAAAGAAGGTTTAGTTTATGCTGTCCACAAATCTTCTGGGAGACTTCCAACCGATAAGGGCATGCGACTATTTGTTGAAGGCTTGTTAGAATTTGGAAGATTAAATGAAAATGAAAAAAATTCAATAGAAAGTCAATGTAAGTCCCATGGCGAATCATACAAAGAAGTATTGGATAAAGCATCAGAAACTCTTTCAGGGCTATCTAATTGTGCCGGACTAGTTGTAGCGCCAAAATACCAAAACAAAATTAAACAAATAGATTTTTTAGATTTAAATAACGGTCAAATAATGGCAGTTTTAGTCAATGAAAATGGTCTTGTAGAAAATCGTATTTTTTTATCATATTCTAAATTTAATGATTCAAATTTACGTGAAGCAAGCAATTATCTTAATGATAAATTAAAAGGAAAAACAATTGAATTTGTAAAAAAGGAAATACTAAATGAAATCAAAAATCATAAAATAGAACTTGATAAAGTTTCTGAAAATCTTGTTAAAACCGGAATTGCTGAAATTTCATCAACTAAAGAAAATCCCTACATTTTTTTACATGGGCAATCTACTTTGTTAAATGACGAAATTATAAAAGGAGATCTTGATAAACTTAAGGATTTATTTGATCAAATTGCTAATAAGAAAAGTTTTTTAGAGTTGATGGACAGCACCTCAAAGGCTGATGGCGTTAAAATTTTCATTGGTTATAAAAATATTTTATTTAATCACTCTGGTCTTTCAGCAGTAATGGCCCCATATAAGAATGACCAACAAGAGGTTGTTGGTGCTATTGGGGTAATTGGGCCAATGCGAATAAATTATTCGCGAATAGTTCCAATTGTAGACTTTACTTCAAAATTAGTTGGGAGAATATTAGGATGATGGATAAGAATAAAGATAAAGATTTACAAAAAAAGAGTGACAACAAAGACATTAAAAATAAAAAGAAATCAGAACCCTCTGTTTTAAAGGAAAAAAACAGTGAAATAAATCTTTTAAAAAAACAAGAAGAAAAGGTTCAAGAACTAGAAATGGAAACAATTAATTTAAAAGATGATAAACTTAGAATTTTAGCGGAGATGGAAAATTTAAGGAAACGAGTAGAAAAAGAAAGAATAGAATCAGTTAAATATGGAAGCTCAAAATTGGCAAAAGAGATTCTATCACCGTTAGATAATTTAAGTAGAGCTTTGGAAAGTCTTTCTCCTGAAGAAAAAAATGATGAAAAAAATAAAGGATTAATAAATGGTTTAACTATGGTTCATCAAGAAATACTTACAATATTAGAAAAGAATGGAGTAAAAAAAATTGAAGCTTTAGATAAAAAATTTGACCACAACTACCATCAAGCAATGATGGAAATAGAAACATCAGATAAAGAAAATGGCATTGTAATTAAAGAATTGCAAGCCGGATATACTATGAATGATAGGCTGTTAAGACCATCAATGGTGGGTGTTTCAAAGAAAAAAGTGGAAGATTCAAAAAAATAGTGAAAAATAAACAAAATTTATAAAAAAATCTTCATACAAAGCTTGTTTTAATAGATTGCTGTAACCATATATTTCAAGACAAATAAATAATAATTATACAGATTAGGGAATATAACAAACATGGCTAAGGTAATAGGAATAGATCTAGGAACAACAAATTCTTGCGTCTCTGTTATGGAGGGCAAAAATGCTAAAGTAATTGAGAATTCTGAAGGAACCCGCACGACCCCTTCGATGGTAGCATTTACTGAGGCAAAAGAAAAACTTGTAGGACAATCAGCTAAAAGACAAGCAGTAACTAATCCAGAAAATACACTTTTTGCAATAAAAAGATTAATCGGACGCCCATTTACTGAAGCTAGTGTTACAAGCGATAGCAAACTAGTACCTTTTAAAATAGTAAAAGGAGATAATGGTGATGCATGGGTTGAATCAAGAAATGAAAAATATAGCCCAAGTCAAATCAGCGCATTTATTCTTCAAAAAATGAAAGAAACAGCTGAAAGTTATCTTGGTGATAAAGTTACCCAAGCAGTAATAACAGTCCCAGCCTATTTTAATGATTCACAAAGACAAGCCACAAAAGATGCTGGTAAAATCGCAGGACTTGAAGTTTTAAGAATAATTAACGAGCCTACAGCAGCTGCACTAGCCTATGGTTTAGATAAAAAGAAGACAGGAACAATTGCAGTTTTTGATTTAGGTGGTGGAACATTCGACGTTTCAATTTTAGAAATTGGTGACGGTGTATTTGAAGTAAAATCAACTAATGGAGACACACATCTTGGAGGTGAAGACTTCGATTTACTAATTATAAATTATTTAGCCGATGAGTTTAAAAAAGAAAGCGGAGTTGATTTAAGAAATGATAAACTTGCTTTACAAAGATTAAAAGAAGGTGCTGAAAAAGCAAAAATTGAATTATCAAGTAGCACTGAAACTGATGTCAATCTTCCGTTTATTACAGCAGATCAGTCGGGCCCTAAACATTTAAATATTAAGCTTTCAAGGGCAAAATTAGAAGCAATTGTAGAAGATTTGGTTAATAGAACAGCAGGACCTTGTAACCAAGCACTTAAAGATGCAGGTTTAAAGGCATCCGATATTAAAGAGGTTATTTTAGTTGGTGGAATGACAAGAATGCCAAAAATAATTGAAACAGTAAAAAATTTTTTTGGAAAAGAACCTAGCAGAGGTGTAAATCCTGACGAAGTTGTTGCTATCGGAGCGGCAATTCAAGCTGGCGTTCTTCAAGGAGATGTAAAAGATGTTCTTTTATTAGATGTCACCCCTCTTTCACTTGGAATTGAAACTTTAGGAGGTGTTTTTACAAGGCTCATTGATAAAAATACCACTATACCAACAAAAAAAAGTCAAATCTTTTCAACCGCTGAAGACAATCAAAGTGCTGTAACAATTAGAGTTTTTCAAGGTGAAAGGGAAATGGCCATAGATAACAAACTATTAGGCCAATTTGATCTTGTGGGGATTCCACCTGCAGCAAGAGGTCTTCCTCAAATTGAAGTAACTTTTGATATCGATGCAAACGGAATAGTTAACGTTTCAGCAAAAGATAAATCAACAGGGAAAGAACAACAAATTAAGATACAGGCTTCAGGGGGTCTTTCAGAAGAAGAAATAGAAAAAATGGTTAAAGAAGCAGAGGAAAATGCAGAAAAAGATAAGAAAAAAAGAGAGCTTGTTGATGCAAAAAATCAAGCTGATAGTTTAATACATCAAACAGAAAAAAATATAAAAGAGCATGGAGATAAAATTGATGAAGCTGATAAAAAAACTATTGAGTCAAATATTGAAGATTTAAAAAAATTAAAAGATGGTGAAGATTTAGATTCAATTAAAAGTGCAACAGAAGCACTTGTTCAGTCTTCTATGAAATTAGGAGAGGCAATATATAAACAAGATCAAAAAGGAAGTCCACCACCCCAAGGATCAGATCAAAGCGGTAATGAACCATCATCAGATAAAAAGGATGATGGAAATGTTGTAGATGCAGATTTTGAAGAAGTAGAAGAAAATAAAAAAGATCAAAACAAAAACTAATTTTTGTTTTTTGATTAATAGGTTATATAATGGCTGAAAGAGACTATTATGAAATTTTAGGGGTCTCACGCAATTCTAGTGATGCTGAGGTCAAAAAATCATATCGAAAATTAGCTATGAAGTTTCATCCTGATAAAAATAGGGGTGACAAAGAAGCAGAAAAAAAATTTAAAGAAATTAATGAGGCTTATGATGTGTTAAAAGATCCTCAAAAAAAATCTTCATACGATCAATTTGGACATGCAGCTTTTAAACAAGGCGGCATGGGCGGAGCCCAAGGAGGATTTGGTGATTTTTCTGGAGGATTTGGTGATATTTTTGAAGAGTTTTTTGGAAGTGGTTTTGGCTCACAAGGATCATCAAGAAGGGGGCCACGACCAGGAAATGACGTTAGATTTAATATGACTATCTCTCTAAAAGAAGCATTTAATGGTAAAAAAACTTCAATAAAAATTCCAAGTTCCACTGATTGTAATTCCTGCAACGGAACTGGAGGAGCAGGCGGAACTAAGCCATCTACTTGTTCAACGTGTAACGGATATGGTAAAGTAAGATCATCAGCAGGTTTTTTTACTGTTGAAAGAACGTGTTCAACTTGTGCGGGAAGTGGGGAGTCTATACGTAACCCCTGTTTGAAATGTTCTGGTACAGGACAAATTCCAAAACAGAAAACTATTTCTGTTAATATTCCTTCAGGAGTTGACAACGGAACCCGTATTAGAATTTCAGGAGAAGGAGAAAAAGGACAAAAAGGCTCACACTCAGGAGATTTATATATTTTTATTAATATTCAAAATGACAAATTCTTTATGAGAGAAGAAAGTAATATTTTTTGCAATGTTCCTATTTCTATTATTACAGCAATTATAGGGGGCGAAATTGAAGTACCAACAATTGATGGGAAAAGAGCAAAATTAAAAATACCCCCAGGAACACAAGCAGTACAACAGTTTCGTTTAACTGGTAAGGGTATGTCGGTTTTAAGACAAAATAGAAGGGGAGACATGTATGTTGAAACAAATGTTGAAATTCCCGTTAATTTAACAAGTAAACAAAAAGCTATACTTAAGGAATTTGGTGATTCTGGAGCTATGAGTAAAGATCATAGTCCAAAAAGCCAAGGTTTTTTTAATAAAATTAAACAAGCTTGGGATGATCTAGCGTAAATTAAATTTCCTCTTTTCGATTAATCAAAGTATAAAAGAAAAATAATGAAAGAAATAAAAATAGGTGTAGCAGGTTGTTTAGGAAGAATGGGAAGCGAATTAGTTAAGTCAATTTGCTCCAACTCAAATTATATTTTTTCTGGGGGATTTGAACATCCTAAACATCCTGATTTAGGAAAGTCTTTTGATGAATTATTGTCAGTAGAAACAAATCTTCATATTATAGATGACAAACACGAAGTTTTTAAAAATTCAAATGTTGTTATAGATTTTACTATTCCAGATTCAACTTTAGTGAATCTTGATATTTGTCTTGAAACAAAAACACCTTTAGTTATAGGAACAACAGGATTGTCAGAAGATATATTCAATAAAATAGAATTAATTTCAAAAAATGTTGCAATTTTTCAATCATCAAATATGAGCATCGCTGTAAACTTACTTTTAAATGCAACTAAAGAATTTTCCAAATTACTGAACGCTAATCAATATGATGTTGAAATTGCAGAAGCGCACCATAAAAATAAAATTGATGCCCCATCAGGTACTGCAATAGTTTTAGGTAAGGCAGTTGCTGAAGGTCGTGAAGAAAATTTTAAAGATAAAAGAAGCTTTGACAGAACATCATCCAATAATCCTAGAAAAGTTGGTGATATTGGTTTTGCTGTTACTAGAGGAGGCGAAATAGCCGGAGAACATACAGTTAGTTTTATTGGAAAAGACGACCAAATACAGTTGATACATAAAGCCAATAATAGATCTATATTTGTTGATGGAGCAATAAAAGCTGCAGATTGGCTCATAAAACAAAAAAATGGTTTTTACACAATGAAAGATATTTTATAGAATAATCTCAATTGAATAAAATAAAAATAAATAATTTATTTTTAAGATTATCTAAAGAATTTATACGTCCGCAAAGCGAACTAAAATATAAAAATAATTTTACATTTCTAGTAGCGGTAATTCTTTCTGCACAATCAACCGACATATCAGTTAATAAGGCTACTAAAAAATTATTTAATAAAATTAATTCTCCAAAAGATATAGT
>CEUZ01091802.1_pt1 | contig 21564 bp, 20 predicted proteins | sample 361511 | NCBI WGS metagenome assembly CEUZ01 (sample SAMEA2622822, study PRJEB7988) | marine metagenome | biome: marine biome (ENVO:00000447); feature: surface water layer (ENVO:00002042); material: "saline water (ENVO:00002010), including plankton (ENVO:xxxxxxxx)" | depth 5 m
GAATTTTTTGATGTGTTTCCAGGGAACCGATTCTGATGGTGGAAATTTAGACCACCCTGCCAATGTAGCAGTAGATAGTCAAGGAGATGTTTATATCACAGACTGGGGTAATTTGCGGGTACAGGTTTATGAACCAAACGGAATACCTATAGCTGCATTATATGGAGATGCTATAGAATTATCTAAAGCTGGGACATATATAATGGGAAGAGATCCTGCCACTATTCGTGCATTTAGGCAAGTAAAAGATATTAGCCCAATGGGTTTGTTCGATAGGCCTACAGGTATAGAAATAGATGATCAAGATAGGATAATTATTTGTGACACGCGAGGTCGTTTACAGGTATATCAAAAAGACAAGGCTTTTATTGTCCCAGAATTAAAGTCTGAACTTATCTGAATAGTGATTGTGAAAAACACGATATCTGAAATGATGTTATTTTAATTCAAGCTAAGATATTTTAAACCAACGAGTCTTTGTGAATCAGGCCTTTTTCTTTAAGTGTTATCCAAAATCCAGGTTCGATTGGGTAATTGGTCATTTCAAAATTTTCTTGCACTTCAGATTCTGTTCTGGCCCCGGGTATAGTTACTGATACCGTTGGATGATACAAACCGAATTGTAGGGCAGCGGCCTTTAAAGGTATACCATATTCATCGCAGATCTGTTTTATCTTCCTAGCTTTATCTAGAATTGTTTTGGGGGCAGTAAGATAGTCGAATGTGGCTTGTTCTGAGAGGTCTGAGGCCAAGATACCACTGTTGTAAGGTCCTCCAATAATAATACTGATATTGTTTTCCTGACAGATTGGAAGAAATGATTCGACTGACGACTGGTCTAGAAGAGTATATCGTCCTGCTAACAAGAAACAATCAGAGCTAGTTTCAGATGCGAATTTTTCCATCATTTCCCATTGATTCATACCGGCGCCAATTGCTCGAATTGTTCCTTGAGACCTAAGTTCCTCAAGGGTAGGGAAGGCTTCATCAAGTGCCTGATAATAATGGTCGTCTGCATCATGGATTAATACGATATCAATATAGTCCAGTTTCAGTCGTGTGAGACTTTGTTCAATTGATTTTAGGATACCGTCCCTTGAATAATCAAAGATGGGCTCTTGGTTAGGCAAGTTAACGAACTGTTCACTTGAGGGTGTTAAGTGGACCGGTTTTAGCAGCCTTCCCACTTTAGTAGATATAATGAATTCTTTACGCGGAATTTCTGGTAGTACACTACCAAACACAAGTTCACTACGTCCGTGTCCGTAAAGAGGCGCGGTATCGAAATAATTTATTCCGAGATTGTAGGCTTTTAGAATAATAGACTCTGCTTCTTGTATTTCCACGTCATTGTAAAGCCCAGCTAATGGTGCTCCTCCAAGCCCTAGTTGGGTCACCTTTAAATCTGTATCGCCTATTCTTGAAAGCTGTAATTTTGTCATTAGATTAATAGTTATATTCTACTGGTTTGGGTTTTTCACAAGACGAGTTTATATCAATACAATCTCCACTATTAGATGATTCCGCAAGGGTTTGCATTATGTCAAGTACGTGGTTCGCTAACGATGCGTCTACTCTGGACAGACGATTTTCTCGTATAGCTGTTGCCATTTCTATTATACCTATGCCTCTACCTAGCCCTGTGCTGACTAGTTTATTTTTCTTCCAATTTGATGTCCCTATTTTAACTTTAATTGCTCCATCAAATTGATTCGGGTCTGGTAAGCTAATTGTACCTTTGGTACCATAAATTTCAACATTTGGCATTTCTGAACCCCAAACATCGAAACTCATAGTCAAAGATACTATTGCTCCATTCTGGAATTCTAATATTCCAGATATATGAGTATCAATTTCAACTGGTAATTGCATATCTTTATTTAGTGCACTGGTTCTATAATCATATGTGCGTTTAGATAAACTTGAAACCCTTTTTACAGGTCCGAGTATTGCAATTAGCGTAGTTAGATAGTATGGACCCATATCGAATACTGGACCACCACCTTTTAAATAAAAAAAACCTGGATTTGGGTGCCAGCGTTCGTGTCCGGCTGTAAACATAGAAATGGAACCTCCAATAGGGGTACCAATCATATTTTCGTTGATAAGTTTTATACCTGTTTGGATTCCTATTCCTAGAAACGTATCTGGTGCGCAACCGACTGATACACCCTGTTCTTTTGCGAAATCAATTAGTTCATTGCCTTCTTTTCGGTCAATAGCAAGGGGTTTTTCTGAGTAAAGATGTTTCTTGTATTTTATAATTTCCTTACTTATTTCATAATGGGCTTTCGGTACTGTCAGGTTTACAACTAAGTCAATTTCTTTGTTACTGAGTAGTTCTTCAACGTTGGAACTTTTTGAAATTTGGAATTGGTTACCAAGCATTCTTGCTTTTTCAATATCGATATCAGCACATGCAATAATAGATAATTCTTCTATATTCATTAGGTTCTTAAAATATGTTGAGCTAATTGAACCACATCCTATGACGCCAATCTTTAAAGGAGAGTCCATTTACTACCTACTTGCCCAAATCATCCCACGTTTAGTTATCTCAAGTACCTCTGGTATTTCAAAGTCGTCTAATTTGTGACCTAGTGATGAATAAAACACTTTACCTTTACCCCACCTACGCTTCCAAGCCACTGGCATTACACAGCCTTTGATCCAATCACAAGTGTAAGGTGCTATATCACTAATTTGTTGATCTCCTGTAAATTTTGTTGTAGCAAGTACTTCATTACTTGGGTCAACATGCATGTAATATTGCTCACTGAACATTTTGAAATCAGAAAGCCCGTTTGTTATAGGATCATTCTTGTCAATAATGTTTACTTCGTATTCTATAAAACTTCCTGGGTGTGAAACCCATTGGCCGCCAACCATAAACTGATAATTTGTACTCATCCTGAAAGAATCTCCCATAGACCCGTGCCAGCCTGCTATTCCAACCCCATTTGCTACTGCATTTAGCAGATTACTTTCCTGATTCTTTGAGATTTCTCCTTGAGTCCAAATTGGCACGATCAAATTTAATGATTTAAGTTTTTCGGTATCTAAGTATGACTCTAACGTGTCGCTTACTTCAACTTTGTAGCCTTGGTTTTCTAACCAAGGACCAAAAATATTGGTGCATTCTTTAGGAAAGTGTCCTTCCCAACCGCCCCAAACTATTAGGGCAGATTTTTGTTGGTGCGATTGAGTGGTACTAGCACTTCGATTTAGACTCATAATTTCACCTCGTTATCGTGTTAATCAAGAATAACAGTTACAATAAGTGAGCAACGGATAATCTCCTGAGCATATAGAATATTTTATTTGAGGTTTACATGAAATACAAAGTTTACAGAATTGGAACACATCCTAGAGATTTACTTGAGCCTGAAAGAGAAGAATTAGCAAAAGTAGATGCTGAACAGATTGTTTTGCCACGACTCGAGGGGGACGATCTAGTATCAAAAGCGAGAGATGCTGATGGTATTATCGATGTTGATTCACCTATCACGGGATCTGATATGGAGTCGATGCCTAACTTGAAGGTTGTTATGAGAACTGGAGTAGGAGTAGATGTAATAGATGTTGAGGCTGCGACTGAATTAGGAATTGCGGTAGTTTGTGTTCCAGATTTATGGATTAGGGAAGTAGCTAACCACGCTTTCGCGCTTATATTAGCTTGTAACAGAAAGTTATTAAGTTTGGATTCTTCTATTAGATCAGATAATTGGATACCAATAATACCTAGTCCTGTAGGCAGTATTCACGGTGAAATTCTTGGTATTGTTGGTTTTGGAAGAATAGGCAGAACCCTTTCAGCTAGAGCTAGGGCCTTTGAAATGAAAGTGGTTGCGTATGATCCGTATTTACCTAAAGAGATTTTTGATGAATTTGGTGTAGAGTCTGTATCTTTTGATAAATTATTGGAAGTTTCAGATTACATTTCTGTACATAGTCCTAAGACAGATGAAACAACGAATTTATTTGATAATAACGCTTTCACGAAAATGAAAAAGACTGCGTATTTGATAAATACTTCAAGAGGGTCTGTCATCAATCAAGATGATTTGATCCAATCTCTAATGAATGGACAAATTGCTGGAGCTGGATTAGATGTTTTGAACCAAGAGCCACCCCTAAAAAATGATCCTATTCTAGATATGGAAAATGTTATATTAACCCCACATTCTTCTTATTTCTCGGATAATGCGATAAGAGAATTACCTGTGAGATGTGGACGTGAAGTAGGACTTGTGTTAACAGGTAAGAAACCATTAAATCTAGTAAATCCCAAGGTATTAGAAAAGATTAAATTAGCAGATTGAAGGCTGATTTAAATTAAGAGTTGATGGGTTTTAAATATAAGATGAATTTCTTGGCAGGTATTAAACTTCTGGTTTGTTTTTACCAATTTTAAACTTTCTAGTGGGTTTAAAATTATTTTATAAAAAGAACAAACATACCTTTTGCCATGACAAGGAATCCAAAAAACACTAAAAAGAATGTAAAAACTTTTATACCCATGAAATAGATTAAAAACCACAAAAAACCCAATGCGATCAGTGCAGCCAAACAGTAAATGCTTTTTTCAACAAGGTCTGTTAAAGATGTTATTTTCGCAGCCGAGATAATTTTGTTAATTAAGCTTGATTTGAAAAGACGTTTTCTGATTATCATATAAAGCTACTGAATCATTCGATGATTTGTTTTGTGGGTATATATATATATTTAATATAGGCTTTCTTTATTAGTTATATCACACCATCTAGAAGTCATTAGATGACTTATAAGGAATTCTGTGGAAGTGTTTGTGCCAATACGCTTTAAGGCTTCCAAAGCTTTTCCTCTAACGTAACGGTCATTATCATCAAGGGTTTCTATTAATTTTGGGACCGCCGCGTCCGCACCTGGGCCAATTTTGGCTAGTGATAATACCGTGTTCCTTCTTATAACATCATCAGGATCATTCAGAGTATTAATTAAGTGATCTGTTGGATTATCGCTATCTTTATTTGCTACTAAACCGATTGCCTCTGAAGCATGTCTCCTGACTTGAATAGAAGGGTCATTTAATGCATGCAATAATGTGTTCATACTTTTTGATGCCTCTTTACCTAAATCTCCAAGAGTCTCTATAGCTGAGTCTCTTACCCACCAATCACTGTGGTTTGCAGCATCTATTAAGGATGGAACAGCATCTTTGCCAATGGCTGTAAAGGCGTAACTAAGATTCCTTCGAATTTCTTCTGCACGATCTGCTTGGCTGAGTTTACCGTAAGATGTTTCTGGAGACGGTCCAGCTTCCCCGAAATCTTTTTTTAAAGCATCTATAAGATGCGGTACGGCTTGGTTACCAACGTATCCAATAGAATATGATGATTCCAATGATTTAGGCTCTGGATCTGTGACTGATGAATGAATTAGCTCTTCGACCAATTTGTTTGAGTATGCGGTTTGTTCAGAATTAGTTTTGATCCCGGAGTGCCAATTCCAAATTGATCCGCAAAGATCTTTATTTATTACGGGTTGTGGATTTTCACAATCCCAACTTGGAGAATCAGGTTCTTCCATTCGCAAATAAAGAAACTTGACCATATATCTGTTTTTATTACTTATATTTGCAGTTCCTCTGTGCCAAATATCGTAGTGTACTAGTGCGACTGAACCTTCGGGTACTGCAAGTGCCAATTCTTTATTAGCTGTACCCCCAGCTTCTGTATTACAATACTGGCTTCCTGGTACGAATGCAGTTGGTCCCATATCAACAGTAGTTTCTTGAGGGTAGTACATAGCAAGTATCCAGCGAGTGCGGTGACGTCTTCTAGAAAAACCATCTTTGTGTAGTACCTGTCCCTTACTTTGCGGAGCATTGAAGTGACAGTGTCGGTGTGGATGCATATAATAGTTTCTACCTAGTACACTTTCGAGAGCACCAGATACCTTAGGGTCATTAAATACGATATTAATGTCTGGTATTCTCGCTAAGATATTATTTCCAGGATTACCTTCATCTTTAAATACATTTTCAATAGTATTTCGAATTTTGTTATGGAATTCGGAACTTAAGTTAGGTTGAATAACTACGTAACCTTCTTTAATGAAGTTGTACATCTCTTTATTTGTTAGTTTTACTGGAAGCATTTTTACCATTCCTTTGGGCTTAGGTTTTTGAATGTGATCGCCATGAGTCTATTTTAGGTAGAAAGTGATGTCAAATCGTTACCAGATACGAGTATTTAAAATCTTGATTCTTCATCAATTACATTATTTTGTAGTATTCCCACCCCTTCTATTTCTATTTCAATTTCATCTCCAGCTTTAATCGAACCTACTCCTGAAGGAGTCCCTGACATAATCACATCACCAGGTAAGAGGAGTATTGCTTCGCTTATATATGAAATAAGTTTAGAGACTCCAAAAAGCAGATCAGATGTATTGGCATTCTGTTTTTCTTTACCATTTATTCTAGCTTTAATCTGTGTGTTCTTTGGGTCAATGTCTGTTGATATTACTGGACCCAGAGGATTGAATGTGTCAAATCCTTTGCTCACCAGTATAGCTCCCATGCTCATTTCAGCTTTTTGTATAATTCTTTCGCTAACATCGTTACCACAAGTGTAACCAAGTACATGATCGAGAGCATTCGATTCTTTGATCTGTCTAGTTGGTTTCCCAATAACGATAGCTAGTTCTGCTTCATATTCAACTATGTTACCAATTGTTGGATAAATTATGGGATCACTGGATCCGATTACTGCCGTTGGTGGTTTCATGAATAGCATTGGGAAGTCTGGTTGTTTCATCCCCATTTCTTCGATATGAGACACGTAATTGAGTCCTACACCGATTATTTTGGAAGGTATGACCGGTGGCAGTATTTTCACCTTGTCTATTTCAGTTACGATTTCACTTTTGATGATTTTTTCAAATGGGGATTCTGTTAACTTACGGATTGAATTATCGTCTTCCAAGATACCGAATCCAATTTCATCATCAAGTTGATATCGTATTATTTTCACAGCTATCCCTTTATTGAATTATCAAAATTCTCAATAAAATCTTTATGGAGTTCTTCTATTTTAGCTTCATATGTATCACCTTCATGTGCCACTATACGAACAGCGAATTCGATTACAGAATCTTTTCTAAGTGTATATTTTTTATTTAATAATGGGTTTATAGTGATTATTCCATAGTCGGATATACCCCATGAATCGTAGCCGGTATTACCATAAGGGAAAATAGCTAAACCTACCTTGTGTCCCATATAACTAGGACCATACGCATCAATCCATTGACTATTCACTTTAGAAAGTACCTCTTTACCAGTTAAGCGATCCGAGTTCCCTAGAGTGCCTCCGTCTACCATGCGTAGCCCATCGGCAAGTCTGATTGTAAAATATCCGTGCCGTGTAGGACCTATTTTTATTTCCCACTTTGTTGGATGTAGGATCGATGTAATATCAACTATATTTGAATTTTGTCCAGGATAAATATCAATAACTCTTTTTTCTGTGGCAACGTGTCTTCTATTGGGAGCACCCCATTCTTCAGGTCCTTGCCAGAAAAGTGTTTGTATTACACGTAGATGGTTTTCAGTTATCTCTTTATTCTCAATAGACTTGCTTATAATACGTCCAGGAGCACGACCTTGAAATGTGTAATTTACATAGAAATTGTAATTTGCTTCTTCAAACTTATCGTCACCAAAAGGTAAATAGCAATTTAAATGATCTGCTCCAATTGAAATGGATTGATGATGTGGGTGGTCTATTGGAGACTCTGCTGTTAAAGATATCCCAGAAGGGGTAAAAAGTGGATATATATAGTTTCTGTAATCGTTTTGACTGAGCGATAAGATCGCCTTGCCTTTCCATGCAATATTGATGCGTTTATTGCGAGCACTGGCTCCATTTGGCAAATTAATAGGGTCTTCGGTTAGAGTAAATGCAGACAACATTTAGACATCACCAAATTTGGATATGCTGGTAGGTAGATTGCCATTCGGGATGTAAAAGTCTTTTTGTATATCAAATTTTATTGGCTGGCCAGTTGTCATCGATTTTACAGCTTTTTCAAAAATAAGTGTTGGTATTGACGATTCCCACGCGTCCATAGGGTTATCTTTACCTGAGACACATAGTTTATGGAACATTTCCATTTCTTCATTAAAACCATTGTGGTACTTATTTTTATCAATACCAGGCTCGTCAGTGCCGTCAAATACCAAGTTGCTGAATCGGAGAGTGGCGGCACTTACTTTACCTTCTTGCACTTCGGCGTAATGCTTAGGTATTATCCCTCCTCCACCATTCGTACTGTAGATAGAATTTCCTAGGCTACCATTTTCAAAACGGATCGTTATTATGCTTGTACTTGATAGGCCACCACCTAGTCCCATAGCGTAGACTTCAACTGGTTGGGAACGCATTACGTGCCATATCCAATGTAGGTTATATCCTGCGTTGTCCAGCAAACCTTCTTTTGAATATGGATTTTCTTGGAGCTTGTTATCGTTAGATATTCTGCATGTAAATTGAATAAATTTGGGTCTTTGAATAACATGACGGAGACGTTTTGTTACAGGCGAATGCTTAAACCACCATCCACTCATCAATTGCAGGCCCGTTTCATGAACCGTTTTTTGTATTTGCCTAGATTCATTCAAGGTCATTGCAAGCGGTTTTTCACAAAAAACAAATTTACCTGCTTCTAGGAATTTTATTGATAATTTGGCATGGGTATCGTGCGTAGAACAAATTATCACTGCGTCAATATCCTTATCGGATAGTACCTTGTTTATATCGGTGGTAAAGTATTCTGCCTTTGCCTGCTGAGCACACTCTGCTGCATATTTTTCAACTAAATCCATTGTAGCTATGATGCGCATACCAGGCGTTTTAATTATATTGGGTATGTGTTTTTTGCTAATTCCTCCACACCCAATGAGCGCAATTCTGATGTCTTTTATCATATGAATCAGTTTTTTAAATCTAGTTTATTCATCAAATTTAAAATGTTTTTATAGTTGATCTGCATAGCTTCTACAGGTGATCCCGAATCGGGAGTAAAATGAGTAGCTATTGATAAAACAGCATCAGACTGGTGCTTATAGAGTTTGTTGAGTGTTTCTATAAAATCTACATCTCCTTCCCCAATTGGTCTATATTGAAAGTCTCTTGATATCCCTTCATTTACATGAAGATCCTTAACATGAAGGCTATGGAGATATGGACGGATATTATTGAATCCCGAGGATGTTGCATCTGATTCACCACAGTTTATATTATCTGCTGGACCCCACATGACCCTGATTCTTGGAGAACCAATTCTTTCGGCCAACTGTCGAAAGTTACCAGTGGTATTTCCGTAATTCCAAGGCATCATGGATAAAACGACGTCTACTTCAAGCTTTTCGGCTGATTCAACTACTGGCAAGAAAGCTGATTCAAGTTTTTTCATATCGGATTCAGAGATTATTCCACCTCTTGTAGCCCACCTCATTGGCCAAGTAGGTTTATCAGATGTATATTCACCTGGCCAGGCAAATGAATAGCAGAGCACTGCATTGATATCTAACCGTTTTGCAATCTCCATTGATCGAATTAGATCAGAGATATCCTTTGAGTATTCTTTGTTGTGTTTTGGTGAATCCTCGCTAATATCGGTAAGATGAATTTGCTTAAATGGACTAGATGCACTGATTAACAAAAGTTTTAGGTCATTCTTGTAAACAAGATTAGCCATATTATCAACTTGTTTATCTGTTAGATCTGCTATTTCAGGCCAGTCGGGTATTCGGGAGAACCAAACGTATTCTGCACCTATATCTTTAGCCACTTTCAGAGATTTTTCAAACGGTAATTTTAATTCATTAATAAACATTCCGAGTTTAAATCGATATGGGTTTTGTGATGACAATTTATTCAACTCCCTTGTTCTTCAGAACATCTTGAATTTAATAGCATGTTTTTAATAATCGGTAGTCTAGCATAATTGTCCAAATAGTTTAGATTGAAATAGATAAAGAAAGACTTTTCAATCAGTTCAATTATTAATGTTGTTGTGATATTAATAATTAAATAGATGGATTCACATAATCATATCAATACCCGTAATTATTCTTCATGTTAGGTGAAGCTTTAGCTTTATCTTCAGCACTACTTTTCGGGCTTTCCACTGTTTTAATCAAAACAGTGGTTCCCAGAGTAGATTCTATTACAGTTACCGCCGTTAGATTAATTACCGGAGCTGTATTTGCTGTTTTAGTTTCGGCTCTTTTAGGCCAATTTAATGAATTCTCAAATATAGCCAAAGATAGTTTACTTATATTGTTGGTTGCTGGTGGAGTGGTGATGACTGGTCATATCACCTTGATAAAAGCGATTGGTATAGACGATGTTTCTCGAATTTTTCCAACAATGACCGGACTATATATTTTGATGAGTGTTGTTTTCAGCGTCCTTTTAACTGATGATGTTTTTTCATTTAAGATTATTTTAGGTGCTGTGATAGTACTTTTGGGAATTTATCTACTTTCATATGAAACAAATTCTTATCCTGGGAACTCTGGTGAAATATCGGTTGGTTCAAAATTTATTGCTTTAGGATTAGCAGCTTTCACAGCACTTAGCTGGACTTTTGGAATTTTGACCATGGACCTAGTTGTAAATACTGTCGATCCTCTACTTGCCACATCTGTAAGGATGTCCTTTATGTCTTTGTTGATGGTTATAATAGCTGGTTCTAAACTGAGATATATATTCAAAATTGTTACTAGAAAAGACACACTGGCTTTACTTGCAGGGGGAATACTTACTGGTATTTCCACAATGACCTTTATATCGGCTTTAAAATGGAGTACGCCATCAATTGTGGTAATCCTTAATTGCACCGCGCCATTTTTCGTGGTTCCGATAGCTTTCATATGGTTAAAAGAAAAAATTACTAAGGCTACAATTATTGGCACTGTTGCTTGTTTTTTAGGTGTGGTTTTAACCTTAAGTTGATTTAAAGTATTATCATATTGATAGATGCTTCAATACTATCTATGCGATGGAACTGTAAATAGATATATCAGGCGGATTTAATTTATGGGAACCTTATTTGTTATAGCAACTCCTATTGGTAATCTTGAAGATATTACTTTTAGGGCAATTAGAGTTCTTGGAGAAGTCGATTTAATTGCGGCTGAAGACACGCGTGTTACCACAAAACTGTTAAAAAAATATCGTATCAAGACTCGAATAACGAGTTATCATGAACACAACAAAAAAACTCAGATTCCGAAGTTATTGGACGTATTGGATAAAGGAAACCTTGCGTTGGTATCAGATGCAGGTAGTCCAGTTATCAATGATCCAGGAGCAGACCTAGTTTCAAATGTTTATGATCTAGGCTTTAAGGTCGTACCAATACCCGGGCCTTCTTCACTAACGTCATCACTTTCAATTGCGGGATTAGAAGTAGATCAGTTTTGCTATCTTGGATATTTACCTAGAAGTAATAAGGCACGTCGCATTGTACTTTCTAGATTTATTTGGGAATGGAGATTACTTGTTATCTTGGCCACTCCACATAGATTAAAATCAGATTTTGAAGATATATTAGGTGTACTGGGAGATCGGGATATAGTTGTTTGTCGTGAACTTACAAAGATACATGAGGAAATTTTTAGAGGGAAAGTATCAGCTGCTATTAACCATTTCAAAATACCCAAGGGTGAATTCACCATAGTTATATCGGGTAACAAAAATCTTGAAGATGAAAATTTTGATGTGGAAATAGTTGCAAAAAATATGTTGACACGATTTCTTACCGAGGGTGTTAGTGCAAAGGATGCTATAAATGAAGTTTCTATTGCAACAGGTTTGTCAAAACGTCCACTTTACCGGATTTGGCTCAGTATTAAGAGCTAAGTTTTAGCCCATTGTGATAACATTTTCTTTTCGATAAAGATTTTTTGGAGTCTATCAAATGTCTGAAAGAATTTTAGTTGCTGTAGCGTGGCCTTATGCTAATGGTTCTATTCATCTTGGACAGGCTGCTGGAGCTTATTTACCAGCAGATATTTTTGCTCGTTACCATCGACTAATGGGTAACGATGTTTTAATGGTCTCTGGCAGTGATTCTCATGGGACTCCTGTGACATTGGCTGCTGAGAACAGGGGAGTGTCAGTAGAGGAAGTATTTAATGAATATCATTTGGAGTTCATAGATAATTGGCAGCGACTTGGCATAAGTTTTGATTTATTTACATCAACTCATACCGACAATCATTTTGAAGTAGTCCAAGATATGTTTTTGAAACTTATGGACAACGGGTTCATTTATAAAGACTCTATGATGCAACCGTACTGTCAAGGGGAAAGCCGTTTTCTGGCTGATCGTTATGTAGAAGGGGTATGTCCTAATTGTTCATTTTCCCAAGCCAGAGGAGATCAATGTGACAACTGTGGTCGCACGCTAGATCCTCAAGATTTGATTGATATGGTTTGTAAAATATGCAAAGAAAAACCAGTTATAAAAGAAACGGAGCATTTCTTTCTAAAACTTAGTGCTTTTGAGGAAAGATTAATTGACTGGGTCACGCCACAAAATCAGTGGAGATCTAATGTGAGAAACTTTTCTCTTGGGTATCTTGGTGGGGGTCTTCATGACAGGGCGATTACAAGGGATATAGAGTGGGGAGTGCCTGTTCCAATAGAAGGATATGATGACAAACGAATTTATGTATGGTTTGAGGCGGTAATCGGATACTTATCCGCATCAATAGAATGGTCTAAAACTATGGGTTTCTCTGACCGTTGGCGGGACTTTTGGGAAAAGGATTGTAAGTCATATTATTTTATGGGTAAGGACAATATCCCGTTCCATACTATTATTTGGCCAGCAATGCTTATGGGATACGGTAATTTGAATTTACCATATGATGTGCCTGCAAATGAGTATTTGAATGTAGAAGGACTTAAGATATCAACGAGTAGAAACTGGGCCGTTTGGTTACCAGAGTATTTGAACAAATATGAGCCTGATCCATTAAGATATGTTTTGGCATCTACTATGCCGGAGACTAGCGACTCCGATTTTTCATGGGAAGAATATGTCCGTAGAAATAATGATGAACTCGTTGCAACATATGGTAATTTGGTACATAGAGTTGTAACTATGTCGAGTCGAAATTTTGATGGCAAAGTTCCTGAATATGGAGAACTTTCTGAAGCATCCAGTGAATTATTGGGTCAGGCATCATCAAAATTAACTGAAACTGCTAACAATATTGAGGCATGCCGGTTTAGGCAAGCTTTGGATTCTGCAATGTCGTTAGCTAGGGCTGCGAATATTTATCTAGATCGCGAAGAGCCGTGGAAGAAAATCAAGGTGGATCCAACTACCGCAGGATCAATTTTATGGACCTCTTTAACGGTGATCAACTGTTTGAAAACAGTTCTATACCCATTTTTACCTTTCAGTTCGGAAAAACTACATTCTATGTTGGGGTTTGAAGGGAGTGTCAAGGATAATGGATGGTCTTGGTCGCCTGAACTACTTATTCCAGGGCAGGAATTTAGAGATGTCTCTCCTCTTTTCACTAAACTTGATATTGATATAGTTGATCAGGAAACTAAAAAGATTGGTGTTTAGTTAAAACAGGGAGCGATTTTCAAAATGGCATCTATGAAAAGGCAAACTTGTTCAAATATTGGGTATATCCTATGACCCAACCAGATATTCTAGCCTCAGTATATGAAACTATAAGAGATGATTTAAAGAATGTTGACAAGACACTAAAAAAGCTTGCTGATAATGATCCTAGTCTACTTTCAGAAGTGCTTAATTATATTTTGAAGACTACCGGGAAAAGGATTAGACCCGCAATAACTCTATTGGCTTCACACTTTCATCGGCAAGGTGGTGAAACAATCGGTCTAATGGCTTCTGCAATTGAACTTCTTCATATTGCAACTTTAATTCACGATGATACTGTTGATAACTCGTCTTTAAGGCGTGGCCACGCTACTATCAGTAGTATGTGGGGTGACAACACAGCGGTACTGGTCGGAGATTATATATTTGCTACTTCAGCAACATTTGTTTGTGATACTGGAAATATACGAGTTGTTAAGAGGTTTGCAGAGACAATTATGGAGTTGTCCAGTGGTCAACTTGCTGAGATGTCTAGGGCTTATGACATCTCACTTACCAGAGAAGATTATTTTGAAAGGATATATCAGAAAACGGCCTCATTATTTACTACCGCTAGTGAATCCGGAGCGATTCTAGGTGGTTCTCCTGAAAAAACCGTTGAAGCTCTTCGAAATTACGGTTTGAATCTTGGTATTGCTTATCAAATATCGGATGACATATTGGATTTTGAAGGTACTAGTAAGGAGATAGGGAAACCAATTGGTAGTGACCTTTCTCACGGGATATTAACTTTACCAGCAATCATAGCACTCGAACGAAATCCAAAAAACAACCCAATCGAATATTACTGTAGACAATCAGGAGACCAAGTTGCACTACAAGAGGCGTTGGCTATGATTCAAGACAAATCGATTATAGAAGAATCATATAGTGTTGCTGATGGTTTTAGTGTCAAAGCCTTAGAAACTTTAGAGTCACTTGAATCCAATGAAGCAAAATTAGCCCTTAAAGAACTTGTACCATATTTAGTTCGTAGACGTAGTTAATGATAAAAGTTTTAGGGATTGGATATTCAATCTGACTTTATGATGCGATATCTTTGAAAATAGGTTAGGTGTTAATCTATATTTGATAACAGTTACATTTCCAAATGTTTGATATTTCCAACTTTATAAATATTTGATTATCGGATGTTTATATAGAAAAATTTAAGGGGTAAATATATGGACTATCGCACAAAAGTCCAATTAATAGTGATTGGGGTTTTGGTAATCCTCATTGTTGGGGTGCTGGTAATCAGTATTGCGGTTAAATTACTAAAAAATGCGATAAGTAAGGTTAAGACCAAGGAATAAAAATGATTCGGGATGGTGATTGTAAAAACCAACTGTCGATGTCTACAGTTGATTCCTGATAGAAAATTAATTGGAACTGATTTTGACTTGATTAATTACAGTTTTGCTTTTAGAAAAATCAAAAACATAAAGTTTCTTAAGAGGGTTTTCGGATATTATTCTATGCAAGTTTAAATATCAAGACGCTCGATATAATATAAAACATCATTAGTCCTACAGATTCTGGTGTACAATATCGGCCTAACCTTTGTCGAGGTCGCCAAATCAGTCCAACTAGAATAAAACTAGTCATTAACAGAACCAATAATCCAGTTATTGAATGGATTTGAGATATATTGTCCCAGAGCGGGCCACTAGTGTAGGCAGCATCGTCAGCAAAAAGTACAACCCCATGGTTAAACATGTTACTACCTAATAGATTTGTGATTGCGAGCTCAGGAGCGTTTAGCCTTACCGCGGCGATTGACGTAGCTAATTCAGGTAGTGAAGTACTAATAGCCAGAAATTGTGTCCCTACGAAACTGGCTTCCCAACCCATTTCATGGGCGAGACCTTCTCCTGTTTTAGCGAGCAGCACAGAAGCCACGACTATTATTGCGGTAGATATAAAATATGTCGTAAAAGATTTCAGTAATTTTTCATTGTCGTAATTAGAGGTTTCTGTATTTACTTCTTCATGGCTGGTCGAAATACTTTGCTTGTAGACCATGTACATGCCTGTAATAAACACACCTAAAATAATCAATGATATAGGACTTAAAAACCACTCAGAACCGGTTTGGATATTTTTGTGTATGAGAATTGCAAGAACAGCAAGGGATGTTATAGCGACGGTAAGTCCTGCTATTAATGTGGTGGAAATATTCACACTATTAAGGATAGGACCGTTACGCCAGTAAGTATCTAGTATTCCTACTATGGCTAAATTGACTAGGTTTGTGCCAAAAGCATCACCAGCAGCAAGGTCAGGGACGTCCAATAAAGCAATAGAACTAATGCCTATCCCTAATTCAGGAATAGAAGTAGCAGTTGCTAGCATTACTACTCCAACAAATGATCTTCCCAATCCTGTTTTCTCAGCTATTATGTCAGCTGACCGAGTTAGAAATTTGGCACTAATCAAGACAACCAATGCTGCAGCTATTAGCTGCAGCCACAGAAAGGTTAATGTCATTTTTGTTGTCTCGAAACAACAGTATTCAGATACTCGTAATAAGATCTGATGTTATATAAGGGAGTCATAGATGTATTATACATGGTTACATCACAGATATTCCTATTTTATATACATATGAGATTTTCGGATTGTTGTATCCTAATATGAAAGCAAACTGATGGATATTTATTTTAAAGAAATAACTATAGTATTAGCTTCATATTTGTTCGGGAGTTTTTCTTTCGGATATTATCTCGTTCTATTTAAAACAGGCGAGGATATTAGGTTGCTGGGCAGCTATAATGTTGGTGCTAAAAATGTTGGGCGTTTTTTGGGCAAGACTTGGTTTATCGTTACTTTGTTTGTAGACGTTGTAAAGGGAGCAATCCCTGTAATTATTTGTAAACTAATTGGTCTTGATTTATGGCTGATTTCAATAGTAATGGTTGCAGTTGTGTTGGGTCACATATGGCCTATGCAACTCCGTTTTCATGGTGGCAAAGGTTTTGCTACTACATTTGGAGGACTTGTAATCTTTGATATCTGGTTAATCGTTGTGTTGGGTCTTATTGGATTGATTTGTTGGAGGGTTACAAGTAATTTAACTTTAAGTGGTATCCTTAGTTTAGTTCTAATGCCCTTTATAGCGTTTACTTTAGGACATAAAGGAATGACTATTTGGTGCATATTATTATTGATGATTCTTGTCTTATTGGCCCACCGGAATAATTTAAAAGAATTACTTAAACGTAAACAGGAATGATTTTTAGTTGAGGATTTATTATTAGTAGTAACAAAGATTTTATTTTTAAGCTTGCATCCGAGGACTGGGAGTTTAGTCTTATTGCTGATCTTAACTACGCTACCTTTGTTGAAGAGATACCTCAACATGAAACTAACAATTCAAAGAATCTTATAGATCGATTTCATAAGGAAAATAAATATTTCATATGTCTTAAAGATAAACAGTTGATTGGTATGGTAGCATCTAGAGATATACGTCCTTTTTCTCTTGATGAAAAATTGGGTGGATTGGGGATTGATAATTATTTACCATCAGACTTTATGAAGGTTGAAATCAGATTGCTATCGATTCAGAAAAAGAGTCGTGGTGGGAGGGTTATACAGGGTCTTTTGACTATGTTGGCAAGACATTGTGTTGAAAGAGGATATGATTTAGCTGTAATATCTGGAAACGTATCACAGTCTAAATTGTATCAAAGACTTGGTTTTGTACCATTTGGTCCAAAACTTGGAACGGCTGGGGCTTTATTTCAACCTATGTATTTGAATCTAATCAATATATCCGATAATTTTGGCAGTAGGTTTTATAGATAATATGGTAGATCTACTAAATAGACATGTGAATCTTATGCCAGGTCCTGTTACCGTTTCGCCACTTGTGTCCCAGGCTTTTTCTATTGAACCAATATCCCATCGTTCTTCTAAATTTATGGAAAGTATGCTTGAAACTAAGAAACGACTTTGTAGAATGGTTGGGACAAAGAATGTTCAAATCATGATGGGTTCAGGAACCTTAGCCAATGACGCAATTGCAGCGCAGTTATCTTTAGAGAACAGTTATGGATTAATGCTCAGCAACGGAGAATTTGGGGAGCGTTTAATCGATCAGGCATATAGGGCTGGACTGCAATTTGACGTCCTTAAAGAATCCTGGGGTAACTCGATTAATAAATCATCTATTGATACTTGCCTTGAAACAAAAAAATATAAATGGATCTGGTTTGTTCATTGCGAAACTTCAACCGGTGTTCTGAATGACTTAGATTATTTGAAGGACCAATGTAATAGGCTTTCTATTAAATTGGTCGTTGATTGTATAAGTTCCATCGGTACATTAGATGTTGATTTGACGGGAGTGTTTTTGGGTTCTGGTGTGAGTGGAAAAGGATTAGCATCTTATCCCGGTCTCGCTTTTGTTTTTTATAATCACGACTTGAAGTCTAGTCTGGGTAGAATACCTAGTTATATGGATTTAGGATTACATTCATCGAAACAAGGCGTCCCATTTACAATGTCATCTAATCTGTTATTAGCGTTAAGTGCAGCACTATATAAATTCCAGACAAAAGAAATATTCCAAGAAACAAAAAAAACTTCTGACTGGTTAGCTGAACAATTTCAACTTCTTGGATTTCAAATTATAGGTGACCCTGATTCGAGATCCCCTGCTGTAATAACAATTGAACTACCCAGAGAATTAAATTCGGTAAAGATGGGTAACAGCCTTGAGAAACTCGGATTTTATCTTAGTTATAATAGTGAGTATTTACGGAATCGTAATTGGATACAAGTTTGCCTAATGGGAGAATTTAACAGGCCTGATTTAGACCTGTTGATATCTGAAATGGTGACTCTCTTATCGCCTGTGGAAGTCTAATTGGGTTTGGTACATTAGGTGACTGAAAGGGTAGGCGATCTAGGAGTTTCTATAATATCTGATTGGGAAAGAGGAATTGCATCCTTCTGGTATACCTGGATTCGGTAAGACCCATAATCGGGAATAAACATTCGGAATTGGTTATCTACCCTTACCGACTTCGGCCCACCTCTCAGACGTCTTTGTGGTTCTATATCTGCCATTTCTCTTAAGCGTAATGGTTTCGCATTAGCTAGTAAATAAGCTCTACCTGATATAGATAGAGATGCATCACCAGTGAATTGTTCAATATACTGCCCATCTTGATTAAACAATTGAATGCGATCATTTTCTGAATCAGCTACGTATATGTCACCATGCTTATCTACCGCTAAACCTGATGGCCTTCTAAATTCGCCTTTGCCAGTTCCTGAAGAACCTATAGAGAAGATAAATTTTCCGTTAGAGGAGAATTTTTGTACGCGGTCATTTCTCCAATCTGATACATAAACGTCACCTATTTCATCTACCGCTATTCCCCAGGGCATGTTGAATTCACCACTATGAGTTCCAAATCTTCCCCAATTGATTAAGAATTCACCTTCGGTTGTGAATTTTTGTATTCGATGATTCATTGTGTCAACTACGTATAGGTTGTTATCAGGATCTAGTGCTATTCCAGATGGTCTATCCAATTCACCTTCAAGGTGTCCATGTTGACCCCAAGAATTGATGTAGTCTCCTTGAGTACTAAGTACTGTAATTCTATTTAACGCTTCATCAGAGATTATCAGATTCTCGTCGCTATCTAGAATCATTTGTACTGGCCAAATCATTTGACCTTTTTTATTGCCATAGGATCCTATGTCTCCTAGATTAGAATCGTCTTCCCAGGACACCCTCGATATCTTGGCCATACCTTCAATTCGACATAAAGAAAATACCCGTAAATCACTTGTCATCAAAACATCTACCGGATTATCTATTATTCTCCGCATACCAATAGTTTTTAGGTACGGAAATCCTGCTCTTAATAACGAATATGGCCTTTGAGTTCTTATTGGAAAATTCCTTAAATCAAATTTTAATATTTTTATTCAATTTGAACTGTGAAATTGCAAAATTTAAATAGTTTGCGTAAATGGATGAATTTGTTCAAATGAGCCTCCTACTATGTCAGTAGCGTCTATCCCAATCCATTGCTCTAATATTGTCCCGTAAATTCCTCTAAAATCTATTGTGTGTTCAAGGTCTTCTCCATTTGCCCATCGGTTTGAATCGAGGGAAGGATATTCGCTATAAAGTCCACCTTTAACCTTGTCTCCAATTATAAATGCGCCTCCGCCTGTTCCATGATCGGTGCCACTTGCATTGTCTTTGATGCGCCTACCAAATTCAGTAAAAACTAGCATGGTTACATTTTCTGATGCATCTTGGGATCTAAGGTCATCAAAGAAATCAGATATAGCACGGGTGAGGTCTGCAAGTAATTGAGGGTGTGTAGGCACTTCGTTTGCATGGGTATCATATCCTCCATGGGCTGTATAAAGTATTCGGGTGCCTAAATTCGCTAGGTGAACTCTTGCTGCGTCTCGTAAGCTTTGTCCAATAGAGCTATTTCCATATTCGATTTCAGATTTATATAAAGCAGGGGCTTTCTTAAGTTGATCGGCTCCTTTTATCACATCTAATCCTGTGCGAGCGAGGTAATCTGTGACAACACCAGTACCAATTGCTGGTGCGTACATTTGTTTAAATACATTCAGAGCTTCATTCCGGTCTTGATTATCATCTATACCAGTCATAAGACCATAATTTTCTAGATTACCAACTGATGTTACAGGTACTCCAGGTACTGCCAGTGCACGTGGAAGACCACGACCGAAATTAACAGCTGTTAAGACGTTATTTCCTTTTGGATCAAGTTCTCTAGTAGCTTTACCAAGCCAACCTTCTGTACCTACTTCTACTGGTTCACATGTATGCCATATATCCATTGCTCGGAAATGAGATCGGCTTGAATTCGGATATCCTATACCTTGAACTACCGCTACTTTCCCTTGATCGAACATGTTTTTAAGAGGTTCAGCCGAAGGATGCCAGCCGAGTCTATTATTCATAGGTATAACTTTATCTTCAGGTATTCCTACTACAGGTCTTGAGTCGTGATATACCGAACTCGTATACGGGATAAGGGTGTTCATAAAATCGTTCCCACCGGTAAGTTGAACAATTACCAGTACTTGTTCGTTGTTTCTGTTTTGTTTCATTTTGGACTCCAATTCCGAAGTGATAATTTTTTATACAAGCTCATACAAATTGGTATTCAGTGGAAGAAACAATTAACTGAATCATTCGTATAATCCTGTTCTTACTTATAGTTCTATTTTTTTTGGTATTAAAAACGAGTTTGTCACCTGATTCTGCAAATTCTATCAAGGCAGATTGTGTCATATATCCAACTTTAATTGGTCCGACAAGTTCCAGGCAAACGTTCATGAATTCACGTGGCTCTAAAGAGCGTTTCTTAGAAAAGATCCTATTGATTATGTCTTGGATACCTGGAGTATGAACATCGCTAACTTGATTTACAGCGAAGTTTATACGCTCATTTAAAGTTCCTCCGTCGATCCATTCTTTACCAGTATGCCATCCTTCAACGGTTGGGGGATTGAGTAATTCTTGCCCCATCGCTTTGATAGCATCCTGATATGGTCCCATGCCTGGAGACGGATGGGGAGTGGTTCCTGTGAGGTTTATTATACCTGTTACCAATTCCACTGGACTCTTTACTTTTTTTGCCTGTGAATTTTTGAAGAAGTCTGAATTGAATAATTGATTTAATACAGACTTAATATCTCCATTAGAAGTCAAGTAAGCTGATACTAGGGTTCTAATCGCTTCTGGATCCTGAGGGGGGTCAATTTGCCATGCTGCTACCTGTGGTTCATCTGAAACAAAAAAATTATATAGGTGTCGAGAAATAAAAGTGGCTGTTGCAGGCTGTTTAACGATAATATCGATGATAT